>OGSC01000698.1_pt1 | contig 11672 bp, 11 predicted proteins | sample 1573751 | NCBI WGS metagenome assembly OGSC01 (sample SAMN03295840, study PRJEB24534) | human gut metagenome | isolation source: fecal sample 8 from infant 5 | host: Homo sapiens | place: USA: Pittsburgh, PA | collected 2014-07
TATATATTCTTATCTAACAAAAAACTCCATACATATTGATAAGTAATATGTAAATCCTATAAATATACTTAATAATAATTAGCAAGTCTTATTATTGAAAGGGGCTTAAATTTATGAATAGAAACAAAAAAAATAAAAATGTTAAGGTTAATAAGGCTATAGAAAATTCAGGCAATAGCAATAGCATAGATGCTTTAAATTCTGCTAGTAGTAACACTCAGAAAAATACTAAGCATAAAAACAAATAATAATTTACGTGCCAGTAGCTTGCTCCTAGAAATGAGTTTTCTAATTTTGGAACAATGAATTACCACAAAAGTAAAGGAGTCTGTATAAAAATATATTTAATTTTGATACAGACTCTTTTCTCTATTTTATATTTAATTTTATAATTTCAAGGCTAAATGCATCTATAACTTCTATATATTCATTATTACCTATTTTAATTGTTTAACTCTATAAGTATCATAATAATAAAATACTCCTTCCACTATGATGCCTATTCCAATACCTATAGCATAAGCTAATAAATCCTTCCATGAAAATACGTATCCTAATACTAATCCACCTAAAGTTGTTTTTCTTATATTATCTATCCAGTTAGAATGGTATAATTGGCTTATTTCAATGAGATAACAAGATATTAGAGCTATTAATGCAACTATTTTTGTTTTTGTACCTTTAAAAATAAATGCAAATAACATAAAAATCATTAGTGCCCAAAGGGCATCACCTAAATATACATTTAAAAAATCCGGTATAAAATATTTTAGCTTTCTTGAACATAATCCCAAAAACATTACAATTAATGTAGTAAATCCATATACTAACCTATTACGATTACGTTTATAATCCATACTTAAAAACCTCATTTAAAACAATTTTTATTTAATTTTTAATACAGGTTAAAATTTATATTTACTCAAACATAAATTTAAATCTTTAAATAATTCTATCTGTTATTATATCATCATTAATATATTTTTATAAACGCATTTACAATTTTTTATATAAACAAAGTTCTTGGTTTTAGTTGAATTTACACTCTATCTTAAACCAAGAACTCTATTTATATAACTATGCCATTTTTTATTAATAGTTTTTTAAAACCACAATTCCTGATTATTTTATAAATTCTTATTATAGAGTTTATACATTAAGAAAAATTGATGACTTTAATCATTCTATTTATTTATAAGTTTTTGTATGTCTATCTTCTTATCTTGAAGTCCATTTTTTATCATAAAGTCTTGAGTTTTTTCAAGCTCTTTAATGTCTTTATCTTTTATTGTCATATCGAAATCATACCATTTATACATTTCTTTTGTTTCTTCAATAGTTAGTCCAACTTCCTTTGATACTACTTTTAATGCTTCTTCCTCATGTTCTTTCATATATTTTAAAGTTTCCTTATGAGTAGCTTCAAATTTATCTACTAAATCTTTATGCTTGTTTAAAAAATCTCCACTAACTGCAGTTACTATTGTCCCATCAACTATTCCTTCTCCATTTACTACTACTTTACCACCATTTTTTATAGCCTTTAAAGCAACTGGGCCTGCTAATAATGCAGCATCTACATTTTTATTATTTAATGCAGCAAAACCTTCTGGTAACCCCATATTTATAAAGTCAACATCCTTGCTTGTTAAGCCTTCTTTTTCTAAAGCTCCTACTAATAATTGATGCAGCACTGTTCCTTTAGGTCCTGCAACTTTTTTACCCTTTAAGTCCTTTGCTGTTTTTATATTTGGGTTATTGCTAATTATCATAAAGGCCTTTGGTGCTCTACTATATACACCTATTATTTTTAAATCCACTCCATTTGCTCCTGCTAATATAGCTGATGTGCCACCAAGAGCATGAAGAATTTGTAAGTCCCCTGAAGCTAATGCTTGAGTCTGCTCAGGTCCAGCTGTTATTTCATGCCAGTTTATTTTTATATTTTCTTTTTCAAAACTCTTGTCAAAGGATTTTTGCTCCTTTTCTAATATAGATGGTACATTTAAAGGAGCTTTAACATATGTAAGATTAATTTCTTTAGGATTATCCTTTTTTCCTTCCTCCTTTTTATTAGAACTACTACAACCTATAAACACAGAAATTGTTATTAGTAAAGTCATACATAATGATAAAATCTTTTTCTTTTTCATATTACACTCTCCTTTTAATATTCTATTGTGTAAAGTCCACTTCTTAAATAATGTAAAATATACATATTTAGTAGTTACAATTAAATATTCTATATATAGTACCTTTCCTTATAAAAATGAACTTCTTTATATATGTATGTTTTTAATTAACTTTATAATTTTGAAAGTATATCTTTTTTTATATTTAATAGTTTTTCTGAAGATATATCCCGTGGAAATTCTAGGTCTACATTATATTCTTCTAAAACCTTTCCTTTATCTAAAATAACTATTTTATGACCTATCAATAATGCTTCATCCACATTATGGGTTACAAAAACTATGCCCTTGTTAGTTTCCTTGTAAAGCCTTAAAATTTCCTCTTGCATATAAGATCTAGTAAAAAAGTCTAAAGCAGCAAAGGGTTCATCCATCAAAAGCATATTAGGCTCATAGGCTAAAGCCCTGCCTATAGCCACTCTATGGGCCATTCCTCCTGATAATTGTGAAGGATATGCTTCTCCAAATTTCTCTAACTTCATAAGGTTTAAATATTTATTTTCAATATCAATCTCTCTCTTATTTAAAAAGAATGTTAAATTTTCTCTAACATTGAGCCAAGGGAAAAGTCTGCTTTCCTGAAAAACCATACCTATTTTAGGTTTTACTAAAATATTATTATGATAAAATTCTACCTTACCGCTAGTGGCATCATCCAGATATCCTAAAAGTCTAAGTAATGTAGTCTTTCCACAGCCACTTCTTCCTAATATAACAGTAATCTTGTTATCCTCTAATAAAAGAGTTAAATTATCTAAAATTTTAACTGGCTTGCCATTAATACAAAATTCTTTGATTACATTAGTTAATTTATACCCCTTCATTATTATTCACCTCTTGTGCATAGTTAAATTTATTGGTTAAAAGGCCAAATACCCAATCACATACTGTTCCTAGAATACCTATTGATAATATTCCTACTATAACTACTGCGGAACGGGATAACTGCTGGCCATCTAAAATTAAATATCCTAGCCCTGAAGAAGCTGCCACCATTTCAGCACCAATTATGGCTCTCCAACTATACCCTATGCCTAATCTCATACCAACTAAAATATTAGGTAAAGCCCAAGGTATTATAATTTTTTTAAATATATTTATCTTACTAAGATTAAAAGTCTGTCCAACTTCTATTAATTTTTTACTACAGCTTTCAACGCCACTAATGGTATTTAATAAAACAGGAAAAAATGAAGCTAATACTATAATTATTATTTTAGATTTTTCTCCTATGCCAAACCAAAGTATTAAAAGTGGCACTAAAGCTAGTGGTGGTGTATGTCTTAAAAATCCAAGTAGATTTTTAAAATAATCATAGATACTCTTATTAACACCAAATAGTATGCCTAAAGGAATTGCTAAACATATGGTTATAAAAAATCCCTCAAAAACTCTTAAAGTACTTATAGCTATATGCTTAATTAAAGCTCCTGATTTTATTAATTCTCCTAATGATACTATAACTTCTTTCGGAGTTGGTAGAATATACGGGTTCCACCACTTCAGTATACTACCAATACTCCAGATAATAAGGATTATTGTTATAACTAAATGTTTTTTTAACTTAGACACCATCTCCATTATTACATCCTCCTAAGCAATATAACATCTCAATAACATCATACTCCTCTTTTAAAAAGGATTCATTAAATTTATTTTCACCACTTATTTCTAAAACATTTTCTGAAATATCTCTAAAGAATCCTAAGGGAATTGGAGATAAATTGCATTTTGAGGCTACGTCTATATTAAGCTTGTCACACACCTCTAACCAAGTATAAAATTCTATACCTGGTTTATTTTTAAAAATATCTTCCCCTAGTTTTTTTAAAGCTTTGCAAGGTGTTGTAATAATAAGTTTATCTTTTTTCATATCTTTTATATAAAACTCATATAAATATCTTGCTGTATGAATTAAAATGGGCTCAATTTTAGGTATATTATATTTATCTTTATCAATATTCTTATTAGCATAATCAACAGCTACAGGACATCTTGTATCTAATACAGTCTTTTTAGAATTCATTATTTCATTTCTAAATTTATTTTTAACCTGTTCAAGTTGTCCACCTGCTGAAACTACTTTAAATCCTTTTTTTCTAATATTATTTTTAAGACCATCTAAATCTTTTTTGTACATTTTTTCAACTACAGGATTCATCCAAATATAGTTCAAAGCCTTCACCTCTTGATAATAATTTTCATTAGCATATGTTATATATTATCAAATCTTGTCTTATTAGTCAATTTTTTTGTATAATTATGTCTAAAATGCGAATAAGAGCCGCTTATATAGCGACTCTTGCTTTTAACATGTTAAATATTGGATTTTAAAAAAACTTTTATTAAATAATTTTTTGTTCTTCTACATGATATAATGAAAGAATTTAATAATTTTTCAAGTTCAGTATTGTATTCTTACATTTTTCATTTTTTAATACATTTATATTTTAAAGAAAATTATTTGGATTCAATGGCCACTTTCCATATTTTCTAGCGGCAGCCATAAATTGATCAATATTTTCCAGAGGAACTCCCCCTGAAAGATCACATCCTGATGCTAAAATATATCCACAAGGGCTATCATATGTCTTTTGAATACAAGTTTTTACTGCTAAATCCACATCATTAGTACTGCCTAAAATTAACGTACCTACTGGATCTACATTGCCAAGAATAGGAACTTTATCTCCTACTACTTGTTTTGTATATTCTAAATCTACTCGATTATCTACACTAATCATATCACAACCTGATTTCACCATATCTCCTACAATTGCGGTTGTATCTCCACAAATATGATAACAAACCGTTCCTTTTGCATCATGAATATCTTCCATTAAGTCTATTGTATATGGCAAAACAAATTCTAGATATTTTTTAGGATTAAGAATTGTTCCTGATGCAATAGGATCACATAACAAAATAAGGGAACCTGTCTTTATAAACTCTCTGCAAATCATTTTTAATCCCTCGGTACAAAATTTAACCAATTGATGTAACTTTTCAGGATTTTTTCTAGTTGCTCTTAATAAATCTTCTGTTTTATAAATGCTTGCAGCGGCAGTAAAAGGTCCAGATATCAAAACACCAGTGGGAACCTCTTTGCCTACTTTATCAATCAAAATATCACAAGCTTCTATATGTAATTGAAATGCCTTATCCTTTTTAAGTTCCAATTTTGACATATCTAATTCATGAACATTATTCAAATCATCTAATGTATATTTCATAATTGCTGGAACCGAATCTTCTGGATCACTCATCTGAGTACCTAAAGCCATACCCACACCATGTAATCCATATTCAATGACAGTTAAGTCATTACCAAACCTTTCATAACATGCAATCTGTGCTTTAGCTTCATTCAAAGCACTGCTTCTTTTTTCTTTATGAGTCATTCCTAATGCTAGCCCAGACATGGAGCAAACAACTGGCATAGCAAGGATTCTATCCATAGGTTTTCCTGTCATAAATGCAGCTAATCGTTCATTAGGTGTCATTTGATCATCTTTATGCATATAATAGCCTCCCTATATAAATTATTTTTTAGATAATTTTAACATCACTTATTTAAGATTATCACTTTAAATAATAGCTAGTCCAATAAATATTTGTTATTATAAAGTATCTACGTTATAAATTATTTTTATAATAGCAAAAACAATTAGTAACATTTATTTCAATATAGTTCAGCTTTTTTATATACTAATAATATTTTTATTCACACATATTATATATTGTTCAATATTTTAATGAGCCTTTATAAAGTTATACCTAAAATATGAATAAGAGCTACTTTTTTATTAGTAGCCCTTATTTACATCTTAGGCATTTCCTTATATTTTATTAATATTTAAAAGAAATCAAACACCTTGAATTTTTCTTATTACATTAATATTTACTCTTTTAGGAGGTTCTCCTGAATCTTTGCCTCTTACAGTAATTTTTTCTACCGGTATGCCCATTTCTCTTGCTATTATAGCTTTTACTCTTGGTCTACAGAAATTACCTTGGCAAAACCCCATACCTGCCCTTGTACGTCTTTTTATTGCATCTGTAGATTTTACAGGAATTCCTCTTTTCATTGCATCTATTATTTCTGATTCCGTTACTTTTTCACACCTACATATTATGTTTTTAGTTGGATCTTCATCATCTATCTTTCCATCAAAGGATTTATCTTTTTTAATAATTATGGGCTTTCTGTAGGGATTGAATTTTTCATTTTTTATTAATTGCAATCCAGCTTCCTTAAGAATTCCTACTATTTTTTCTGCTATAGCTGGTGAAGATGTAAGTCCTGGTGAATCTATACCTGCTGCATTTATAAAGCCTTTAACTTTAGTTTCTCCTATTACGAAATCTCCTGTACTACTAATTGCTCTTATTCCTGCAAAGGTAGTTAAAGATTTTCTTACGTCAAAATCTGGTATAGATTTTCTAGCTGTTTTTATTATATATTCTATACTTTCTATATCTGTTCCTATATCTTCCTTGTCTACTACCTCCTGTGCATCAGGACCTATCATAAAGTTTCCATGATAAGTAGTAGTAACTAATATTCCTTTTCCTTTTTCTGTTGGCACTTGGAATATAACCTTATTTACAAGATAACCTTGATCTTTGGTAGAAAGTACATACTGCCCTCTTCTTGGCAATATTTTAAAATCATCCATCCCTAGCATATTGGCTATCTTATCACTATATAATCCTGCAGCATTTACAATATACTTACTTTTTATTTCTCCTTTATTAGTATTTATTATAAAAGCTTCATGTTCTTTATCTATAGTTAATACTTTTGTTTCTAATTTTAAATCTACTCCATTTTCCATTGCATTTTCAGCAAGGGCTATAGTCATTTCATAAGGAGAAGCTACACCAACACTTTTAGCATATAATGCAACTTTAACATCTTTATTTATATGAGGTTCCAATTCTTCTATTTTATCCCCGTATATTATTTCTAGATCATCACACCCTATTTTCACACCATTTTCATATAATTTTTTTATTCTATTTTCATCATCTTCATCAAAGCCTATTACTAATGCACCTGGATTTCTATATCCAAAGTTAAGCTCTTTTTCCAGCTGATTGTACATACTGTTTCCTTTTATACATAATTCTCCCTTTAGGGTTCCATATTTAGCTACATATCCACCATGAACAATACCACTATTTGCTTTGGAAGCTCCTGTTCCAACATCCTCCTCTTTTTCTATAAGACATACTTTTAAATTATACTTTGATAACTCTCTAGCAATGGCTGATCCAACAACTCCAGCACCTATAATACTAACATCATACATAATTTCACCCTCTTATTTTTATTATTTTAAATTTAATTTCAAGTTCCCGAACAATTAGTATCCTTTAATATCTTTTATTATTATCTTAATACTATTTTACATCTTAAAATAAGAAAACAAAAGTACAATTATAATATTTTAAATTTGAAAGAATATTACAAAAAATTTTAAAGCTATATGTGTATCATATGCTACCATCATATATATAACAACAAAAAACATCGCTTAATAACCGGCTATAAAACATAAGAAAAAACTATTGTAAGATAAATCCAAATTCATCTGTTGACTCTCACATTATGGTATACTCTATACTGTAAATGAGCTCAAAAAACACATATATGTGAGGTATATATAAATGTTAAAAATAGGTGATTTTTCAAAACTATCAAGAATCAGCATAAGAATGCTTAGGCATTACAATGAAATAGGTTTGCTTATACCTGAAAGTATTGATGATTTCACAGGATATCGTTATTACAGCGAAGCACAACTCCCTGTTGCAAATCGTATTACAGCATTAAAAGATATGGGATTTAGCCTTGCTGTAATAGGCCAAATTCTATCTCAATATGGCGAGCCCCATAAGCTTAAAACCTATCTTCAGTTAAAACAAAGGGAGATAAAAGAGGAAGCTGACATCTTAAACCAGCGACTTTTACTTCTAGAAAGCACATTAAATAGATTGGGAAAGGATGATAATGTTATGAATTATAATGTTACCTTAAAAGAGTTACCAGAAAGAACTGTTGCAAGTGTACGTAAAGTTATCCCTTCTTATGATCAAGAAGGAATGCTTTGGCATATTCTAGTGAATGAAACTGCAGATCTTCAAATGCAAGACGATAGTCCATGTTATACCCTTGCAATCTTTCATGATGGAGAACATAAAGAACAGGACGTTGATGTGGAAGTACAAAAATCTGTTAAAGGAAATTATAAGAATACTGAAAATGTAGTATTCAAAACAGTTGCCCCTATTCAAATGGCATCAGCAACTTATCAAGGTAGTTATGAAAAAGTCAATGAAGTGAACGAAGCTGTTGCTAATTGGGTTCGTGATAATGGTTATGAATTTAATGGATTGTCTTTCTGTATTTATCATGTTAGCCCTTATGAGACACAGAATCCTGAAAAATGGGTGACAGAAGTATGTTACCCTGTAAAAAAGAAATAACCTTATATAATAAATGCCGTCTGCTTTAAATAGCAGACGGTTTTTGGTTATCTTAAAATTTATCTATAAATTACTAAGCATTATTCTTTTTTGCAAGATAAGGCATGATTACACCTAAACCTATTAGCACAAATGGTGTTACAATATTAAGCACTAATTTAAACATATCAGTAGAATACATACCACCAATACATGCAAAAGCTGTAAAGACAAAGCACCATGCACCTAAAATAATACCTAATTTATCATTCCTTACAAAATAATATTCTCTATTAAATTTCTGTCCTGCTTTTTTCAATGCAACATATGCAGCAAATACCCATAAATATCTAAGAGGCATACATACAGCATTTAATTTTACTAGCCATTTAACTAATTCATCCACGCTACCAATTCCTAGGGCTGGTACTACAATTAATATTGATACAATTACTAAAATAAGTTTATTTCCATTTTTATATGAACCATACTTATTTTTTTCAAACATTTTTTTAGGAATAAATCTTTCGTCTGCACTATCAAGTAACATACGTAAAGGTGCATCAATAGATATAATTAATACAGCAAATTGAGCAATGATATTTGTAATTGCATATATAATTACGAATGTATTACCTAATTTATAATATTCCCCTAATTTTTGAAATGCATAATATGCACCATTAGTCATTAAATCTTTAGGAACATTATTTGAATCAAACATCATGCCAAGGGAAACTGTACCTAAAATTGCACATACAGCTACCATAATTGCTAAGGCAATCATACCTTTTGAAAATCCTGTTTCTGGATTTTCCATTTTATTAACATAGGGTGATATTTTTTCACATCCTCCCACAGCAAATACCAAAATAGCTAAATTAGTAAAAAATTTTGTATCAAAAGTTGGCATAAAGGTTTTAAAAGACCAATCAATTTGATTTAAATGTGCATTTGTAATTGCAGGTGCTGCCATCATTAAAATAATAAATAAAATAGACATTACAAACATTGATGTTCCTGCAAGTGTTGCTAATTTCTTTAGTGGATTTAATCCCTTTGATGCAATATAAATGGCAATTAAAAAGATCACCAAGCAAATTAATTGCATAAGTTTTGTGTTCATTGAACTAATTCTTTTGTCTTGAAAAATAGCCCAACTTGTGGCAATCATAAGCCCTGATGGTTTTTGTGAAATATAAGGCATATGAACCACCCAATACGTCCATCCAGCATAATATGCAAGTTTAGGCCCTATAGTTTCATGTATCCATGAACTTACTCCTCCCCCATAATCTTTAAATGCTGATCCTAATTCACCCACCATTAAAGCATATGGTACAAAATAAATAGCAAAAATTATAATCCAAGAAACAATTGCTTTAAGCCCTTCGTATTCTGAGAAACCATTAATAACATTACCAAAACCCCATACAGTGGAAAATGCCATAAAAGCAAGCATATACCAAGCAATTCGCTTATCTTTATTTTTTGACATGATATACTCCTCTCATCCTTTAAATATTCTCGTTAAAATAATAAGTTATTGCGTTCATAATCTATTTACTCTCCTCAGGCTTCCTTATTATTGCAACTACCTATTAATTCTTATTCCGCAAGATTACATTCTATAACTTCTTTTTATAAAATTTTACTTGCATCATCCATAATAAAACAATTCTACAATCATATGTAAAATCCTTCAAAAAAATTAAAATAAAGATTAAATATGAGTATTTTTTCTATCTATTACATTCTGGCTGTATTATTGAATCTATTTAAATTTAGATATTTAATAAGCTAATACAAAATAGAAAAAGCGCCTGATTTTAGGCGCTTTTTCTACTATTTATAAACTCAGATTTAAATCCATGATACTTTTTAACATTGTTTTACTAATAAATAATTAGTAGTAAAACTCTATAAAAAAACTCTTATCTAGTATCAGCAAATAATAAGTCCTGATATAATTTATAATTGTACTCATCAAAACATACAAATCTTACTTCTTCTATATTTTCATATTTTATTAAACTCTCTTTTACTGAATTATAGGAAACCTTTGCTGCCTGATTTTTAGGATATCTATATACCCCTGTGCTTATATTAGGGAAAGCAATGGTTTTAATATTTTTTTCAGAGGATAATTTTAAACTGTTTTTATAGGCATTAGCTAAAAGAGTTTCTTCATTACTCTTTCCTCCATGCCATATAGGTCCTACAGTATGAATAACATATTTAGCCTTAAGATTTCCTCCAGAGGTTATTACTGCTTCTCCTGTCTTTAATGAGCCTATTTTACTTACAATACTCCTACATTCCTCAAGTATCTTATTCCCACCTGCTCTATGAATAGCTCCATCTACACCGCCACCTCCAAGCAAACTACTATTTGCTGCATTAACAATAGCATCTACATTTTCTTTTGTAATATCACCCTTTATTATCTTTATTTTATTTATATATGATATAGACAAAATCTAACCCCCTTAATATATTTTTATTACTTAGTATCATAATTATAATGTCATCAATAACAGCTTCCACAATATTACATAATTCTATATAAGCTTTATGGTTCCTTCTTAATATCAATGTTTCCATACTGAAATACACAAATTAATAGAAAAAAGAACCACATAAATGATCCTTTTTATTTTAATGTCTATACAATTTTTCACTATAAAAATTAAGTTCTTACATCAATTATACTTAAGCATTATAATTTACCCAAATATAAAAATATACATAGTTGAATTAATATTATAAAAGGAATTCCATATTTAAATTTAGAATGTTTAGTCTTATGCCTAAATATTTTCATTCCCACATAGGATCCTATACTTCCACCTAGTAAGGCTATTAACAATAAAGTATTCTCCTTTATTCTCCACTTATTTGCTTTAGCCTTTTCTTTATCTATATACATGCATAAAAAACCCAATAAATTTAATACTATAAAATAATACTTAATCATAAATCCTCTCTTTCCTTTTAACCCAATTGTAG
>OGSC01000699.1_pt1 | contig 11653 bp, 9 predicted proteins | sample 1573751 | NCBI WGS metagenome assembly OGSC01 (sample SAMN03295840, study PRJEB24534) | human gut metagenome | isolation source: fecal sample 8 from infant 5 | host: Homo sapiens | place: USA: Pittsburgh, PA | collected 2014-07
AAATATAATATCTACATTGAATTTTAAAAAAATAATGTAGATATAAGTTATAATGATATTATTTCTTTAAAATAACATGATGATTATGGCCAATTTATTTGACATATTATTTCGTTTTTTTTGGAATTTATCTAGATATTATAACTTGATGTTTGTTGATAAAGATTTGTTCAGATTTAAGTAAACTTAAACTGTACATTTTATATAAATATAAACATGAATGGAGTAGATAAGCATGAAAGCAATATTAACAGTAATTGGGCAGGATAAAGTGGGGATTATAGCGCGTGTAAGTGCTAAAATGTTAGAATTTAATATTAATATTTTAGATGTTAACCAGACTATAATGCAGGATTTTTTTACAATGATGATGATGTTAGACTGCACAAACATGAAAGGAAATTTTGATGAAGTGAGATCGGCATTAACAGAAGAGGGTAAAAAACTTGGAGTTGATATAAAGATTCAAAGAGAAGAAATTTTCAAGTCAATGCATTCACTATAATCAGGAGGGGCAATATGAATACTAATAATATACTTGAGACAATAAAGATGATTGAAGAAGAAAAACTTGATGTTAGAACTATAACAATGGGAATTTCTTTACTTGACTGTATAGATCCAGATGGAGATAAAGCAAGAATTAAAATATATGATAAAATAACAAGAAGTGCAGAAAAATTGGTTGAAGTTGGGAGACAAATAGAATCTGAATTTGGTATTCCAATAGTTAATAAAAGAGTTTCTGTTACACCAATGTCTATGATTTGTGGAGCAACGGATGAAACAAGTTATGTTAAATTTGCACAAACATTAGATAGAGCAGCAGAAACATTAGGAATAGACTTCTTAGGAGGTTTTTCAGCATTAGTACATAAAGGTTGCACTAAAGGAGATAGAATTTTAATAAATTCTATTCCAGAAGCATTGGCAATAACAAAAAAGGTTTGTGCATCAGTAAATGTTGGATGTACTAAATCTGGTATTAACATGAATGCTGTAAGGGATTTAGGACATATTGTAAAGCAAACTGCTGAATTAACTAAAGATACCCATGGATTTGGGTGTGCTAAGTTGGTTATATTTGCAAATGCAGTAGAAGATAATCCATTTATGGCTGGAGCATTCCATGGAGTTGGTGAAGCTGAAAGAATTATAAATGTAGGAGTAAGTGGACCTGGAGTTGTTAAGAGAGCTCTTGAAAAGGTACGAGGAGAGTCATTTGATACTGTTGCGGAAACAATTAAACAAACTGCATTTAAAGTTACAAGAATGGGTGAATTAGTTGCAAAAGAAGCATCAAGAAGATTAGATGTACCATTTGGTATAGTTGACTTATCTCTTGCACCTACACCAGCAGTTGGAGATTCAGTTGCAGAAATATTAGAGGAAATTGGATTAGAACAAGTTGGAACACACGGAACTATAGCAGCCCTTGCGATGCTAAATGACGCAGTTAAAAAAGGCGGAGTAATGGCATGTAGCCATGTTGGAGGATTAAGTGGAGCTTTCATTCCAGTATCAGAAGATGCAGGAATGATAGATGCTGTAATTAGTGGTTCATTAAATTTAGAAAAATTAGAAGGAATGACATGTGTATGTTCAGTTGGACTTGACATGATTGCAATTCCAGGAGATACTCCAGCATCAACAATTTCAGGTATGATTGCTGATGAAGCTGCAATTGGAGTAATTAATAATAAAACAACAGCAGTAAGAATAATTCCAGCACCAGGATGTAACATTGGTGATATGGTTGAATTTGGAGGGCTTCTTGGAAGAGCTCCAGTTATGAAGGTTAATGGGAAATCTTCAGAGTTATTTGCAAACAGAGGCGGAAGAATTCCAGCACCAATACATTCATTTAAAAATTAATAATATTAAAGATTAAACTGAGTACTTATATAGTATTCAGTTTTTTTGTGTTTAAAATTATGATTGTAAAGAAAAATATTTTGTATATATAGGTAAAAGTAAAAAAATAATCATAAGCTTATTCATAAAAGTATAATAATCTTTTTATGAATAAGCTTTATTAATTAGTAAAATAATTTTAATCAATAGGCTAAGAAAAAAGAATTACAAGAATTTTACGGTTATTAGGTGTGCTTACAGGAAGTGGTCCAATTTTAAATAAATAGTATGATCCTAATTTAGACACTGTTATATTTGTAAAGGGTATTCCTGATAAATATGCATTAAAATACTTAGAATATTGAGGTGGCATATATTTATAAGTAAAAGTTAAAGAGTTAATAGTACCTCTATTTTCTATATATACAAACATGCCATCAGGAGATTTATCTATAACCAGCTTCTGCTGTGATAAATAAATGTATGAATAATTTGTATTCTTTAAAGATGGAGTTTTTGTTGTATTATATGCAGAAAGAGGATTGTTAATAAATGATTCTGTATTATTGTCAGGTAGTGGCATCAAATAGTAATTAAGATTAAGAATTGAATTAGGTGCAATTGATTCAGTGATACAATAATTAGATTTTAAGTTTGTGCAAGGGTAATATATTCCAGTACTACTGTTCATAAGCGTACCGCTTACATATGTTAAATTACCACTTGTAGTTAGGTTTATATTAAAATCTTCAATTATTGAGGATGATTCATTTTTTATAAAGACATTAAATTTAATTTGATCCTGCCAGTTAGTATTGTATATTTCAGCAGGTGATAGAATGAATGAAATATTCGGAGAAGGAATTATTTCAATATTGATTGGAGTTCCAGGGAGAGTTGGAACTGTTGAATAGCTATAATTTATTTTATATGAATAACCATATTTGTATAAAATCTCTTCTGTACTCATCTTACACTCCTTATAAATTGCTTATAGTATATAATATGTAAAACATATTAAAAGGTGAAAAATATACACACACAATGCACTAGAATATTCATAATATATGTTAGAAAAGTATAGCAAGGAGTGATGCAACATTGGTTTTTGATAATAAAAAAGTTATTCATGAAGATTTAACAAATGAGATGTTAAGACCTGTAATGCTTAATAGATTATTAGATTCTCTGGATTTTACCATATCAGAGTCAAGTGTAGTTGAAAATATGAGATTTGATCTTTCGGATTTAGGTATAACTTATGTAGATAAAGGGGAAATCTGTATAAGTGATATGTGGTATAGCTATGATTATATAGGAATAAATAATAATCCTATCAAGGGAAAAATCGGATGTGAAGATATTAACCTTTATGGAAAAGATGGGATGATAGTTAATGATAGTTTAAATGGATACAAGATATATACAGAGTATTTAGGACATGCAAATATGAATTGCTGTGAATATTATAATAAAATAAAATTTTGTGAAACAAATATTAAGTTTGAAATAAAAAATCTTGTAATAACTGTTCAGGGAACAATTGGAGATGAACCTTTTATAGGAACATACACATATAGTGGATCAATTGTTTAATGAGTTATGATGATATGTATGTTCAATTGTTGCTAGATTTTATCAATAGAATAATTTTAAGACTTATAGGTTAAATATTATAAAGTTTATATTTTAAGAAAGGAGGGGATATGATAATGGCTGACTTAAGTGCAATTAATAATGTAATTACAAGTTCAGTAGATAATGGTGATTATAGTGTGGAGATCAATTTATCTGATTATACAAATATTTTAGGAACTACAGCATTGATTATTCTGCCAGTATTGCTAGAAAAAATTTCATTTTTATCTATAGATCCAACAGAGCAATATAATTTTAGTATTGTAGTAGCAGCTGGAAGAACAAAAGATATTGAAATATATCTTTCTAATGCATTTATTAACTCTGGGGATAATATAGGCATTGATCTTAGGGGAGATTCTAAAAATAATTCATATATAAATAGGATACGTTTTTCTCTTGAAAACACAATCAAAAGCAGCAACAGTATTGGCATTCTAGTAATGAATGGACAATCTTTAGAAGTAATAGGAGAAGAAAAAGGAAGTATACTAAATGTTCATGGAGGGGCAGGGAATTGTGCTGTAGGAAATAGTAATGTATTTAATTCTGGAGGTCAAATTGTTTTTTCAGGTCAAGGAACTGTAAGTGCACATGGAGGAGATGCAATAGATCAACCTGCTTATAATGTTGCAATGGATGGTGGTGCTGGCGTAGGCTTTGTAGAAAGTACATCTGGAAATTCATCTGTTTTAATAAAATGCAATGCCATAGTTAATGTATTTGGAGGAAATGGTCAGGAATGTGATGTGAGCAATCCTAATAGTATGACTGTAGGAAATGGTGGACCGGGAATAAGTCTTGGAGAATCAGGAATTCTTATAGTTGAAAGATGTCCGGATATTTCAACGAGCTTAACTGTATTTGGAGGAAATGGTGGACTAATAATTGATTCAAGTAATTCTGGAGCTATGACTGATTTGAGGATAGGAGGAAATGGAGGTAGTGCAGTTATACTTCCAAGCGGTACTGTTGATCTTTTAGGTAGTGTGCAATTAAGAGGTGGAGATGGAACAACAGTTGAATCACATGGAAATCTCCCTATAGTAGGTGGAGATGGAGGATCAGCTGTAAAATTTATTGGAACTACTACAGCAAGGAATACTTTTTTATCTAGTAATGAAGCTGTATTATCTGGAGGCAATGGAGGAACAAGTGGCGTATATGTTGATTTTGATACGTCGTCAATAAGAATTATATCTTCTAAAGGAGGGCGTGGAGGACATTCACTTTTTTTAGGAAGTAATTCAGCAAATGTACAGATTGATGGATCAATATTAGCATCTGGAGAGGGGGGACAAGGTGGAAGTCCTAAAGCTTATTTAGATAATAATAATCTTGACCTAGATACACTAAAAAACACAAATGGTGCTAATGAGCCAGGTAGTGGTGGTAGTAATGGATCATCGATTAGTGGAACAGGAGCAGTAAATTTAAATATGTCTGAATCAACAATTTTAAATGCAGGTATAATAGGTAGCGGTGGATTCGGAATTGAAAGTGATGGAAGTTTAGTTGAAGGAGAAAGTGGAACAACATCTAAGCCGGTTGATATTATAACGAACCCATCACCACATTTTGGCTATATAAATATAAATAGAATTATGGATTTTTCATTAAATTATAACAATAATTTAGTTGAAGATAAAGAATATGATAAAGCTTTAATAAATATTAAAAATTTATTTATTTCTCAGACAGTTGATAGTTGTTTAAATATAGATAGTATGAAAATTCAATCTTATTACAAAGTAGATACACCTAATGAAATATTAGGAAATGCATTTATGGATCTTATAGTTAATTTTAAAGTAAATGCATATGTAAGGGAAATTATTCCTATAATATGTAAAAAAAGTGATGAGTGAGAATAAGGAAACCTTAAAGGTTTCCTTAAAAGTTAATTAATTTTAGTATATAGATTTTAAAACAATATTAGTAGATTAGATTCCACTTAAATTTCCAGTAACATAAACAGATACAGGTGTTTTTAAAGTTCCAGTACTTCCTGTTGCAGTAAATACCTTATCATAAACAGTTCCTGTAGGCATAGCTAAAGTTATTGTATTACCAACAATAGTAACACCTTGACCAGTAGTATTGCTAAGGTCTATTTTAACAGTTCCAGTACCACTTGCAGCATCTGTATCTAGAGCTGCTACATTAGCAGGTGCTGTTAGTGTAGTTACATAAAGGAAGCCAGATGCTATTGAAATAGCATTTGGTATATCTAATTCAACAGAAATTGTTGAAACGTGTTTATAATAATCTGCTGTATTTGTTGTAAGAGCTGTCTGAAGTGCTATAGCATCATTTCTGTAATAAGATGTTTTTGCAGTTGTTAAATTAGTTGGATCGTATGCAGTCATAACAGAAGTTACTTGTGCAGAGTAAGATGTTATAGAAAGAGCAGCTGAAGTATCAGTTGTCTGACTTACAGATCCTATTAAAACAGGTGTACCAGTACTAGTATTATCAGTTTCATAAAATTCAACTATATAAGTTACATTGTCACCAGGTGTATTATTAGATGCAATATAGCTAACATCTACAGAAATATCTAGATTACCAGAAGCAGCATAAGCTATTGTACTATCAGACCAAATAGTATTTGCAAGGGAAACTGGTGCTGTTGATGCTGAAATAACAATTGGAGCATCAGTAGAAAATGCAGAATCTGCTGCAAATTTAAATTTACTTGCATTAGCATCACTTGCAAGTACAGAAACAAGTCTTACACCGATATATTGAGCAGTTTGATTTAATGTTGATTTTGCAATAGAGATATCTATTGAACCATCAATAACGTTAGCTGGAATACCAGTAGATAGTAAATAGTTAGCTTCTTTTAATAGGTCATTAGCTTGTCCGTTAACAGTAACAGTAATATCAGTATCAGCATTGGATTCATATCCATTAGAAGGTAAGTTGTTAATGAGTATACCTAAGGTACTGGCTGCAGTTGTATTTAAAGTTGCCATAAAAATTTCTCCTTTAATTTACAAATTTATTTATTGAGTAAAGCAATATAATAATTTAGCACATAATATGAGTTAACTTCCCTTCAATATAATACTTAAGAAGTTAAACTTTAATTGCATAATATATAATATTCAAAGTAACATAACTTGACACATAATTTTATAAAAAACTAACTTTTAAATATCTTGACTGTATCAGTGAAACAATATACACTAATATGAGTATTTAAAGAATTTGTAAAATTATAATTGAAAATATAGAAGATTAAGAATATAAAAATTGATATCTTATTTAAGATATAATTTAGATAAAACATTATAGTTAATTATATATTTTCAAGTTAACATAGAGTAGGTGAAAAGATGACAAATGAAAAGAAGTTTTTACCAATAAGCAAGAGAGATATGATAGATCGAGGCTGGGACCAGTGCGATTTTATAATTGTAACCGGTGATGCATACATTGATCATCATAGCTTTGGTACTGCAATTATATCAAGAGTTCTTGAAGCACAAGGGTATAAAGTGGGAATTATTCCACAGCCTGATTGGAAGAATATTTATGACTTTCAAAGACTTGGACGTCCAAAGTATGCGTTTTTAGTTAATGGTGGAAACATGGATTCTATGGTAAATCATTATACTGTAAGTAAAAAAAGAAGAGAAAAGGATATGTATTCTCCAGGTGGAAAAATGGGACTTAGACCTGATTATGCTACCATTGTTTATTGTAATAAAATAAGAGAAGCATATAAGAATATAGATATTGTAATTGGAGGTGTTGAAGCAAGCCTTAGAAGATTTGCTCATTATGATTACTGGGAAAATAAAGTTAGAAAATCAATACTTTTAGATAGTAGTGCAGATCTTTTAATTTATGGGATGGGTGAAAAGCCTATAGTGGAAATTGCTGAAGGACTTAAAAATGGTGTAAAAGCTAAAGATATAAATTATGTAAGGGGAACGTGTTATCTAGCAGAGAATTTAGATTATGTACAGGATTATATAGAGATTCCTTCTTATAAAGAAGTAGTTAGTGACAAGAAAAAATATGCAGAATCTAGCAGGATAGAGTATCAAGAACAAGATTCTGTAAGAGGAAAAGTACTTGTTCAAAAACATGGAAATATATACATGGTTCAAAATATACCACAGCCTCCACTAAACAGAGAGGAGCTTGACAAAGTTTATGATCTTCCATATATGAAAAATTATCATCCTATTTATGAAAAGCATGGAGGAATCGCAGCAATTGAAGAAGTTAAATTTAGTACAGTAAGTTCTAGAGGATGTTTTGGGGATTGTAAGTTCTGTGCTATTACTCTTCATCAGGGAAGAGTTGTTCAAAGTAGAAGTAAGGAATCTATCTTAAAGGAAATTGAAGGAATTACTCACTTACCAGACTTTAAAGGTTATATACATGATGTTGGAGGTCCAACAGCCAATTTCAGGAAGCCTGCATGTGATAGACAGTTGGCTTTTGGTGCATGTAAGGGTAAGGAATGTCTTTCTCCAAGTGTATGTAGCAATATGGATGTAGATCACACGGAATATTTGGATCTTCTTAGAAGTATTAGAAAAGTTCCAGGGGTTAAAAAAGCTTTTGTACGTTCTGGTCTTAGATATGATTATATAATGGCTGATAAGGACGATACCTTCTTTAAAGAACTTGTAGAACATCATGTTAGTGGGCAGCTTAAAGTAGCACCAGAACATGTTTCAGCTCAAGTTTTAAAGTATATGGGTAAACCAAGCGGAGATACTTATGATAAATTTGTATCTAAATTTGAAAAGATAACTAAGAAAATAGGAAAAAAACAATATATAGTACCATACTTAATGTCATCTCATCCTGGAAGTACGTTAGAATGTGCAATAGAGCTTGCAGAATATTTACGTGACATTAATTATCATCCTGAACAGGTCCAGGATTTTTATCCTACGCCAGGAACACCTTCAACAACAATATACTATACAGGAATAGATCCAATTACAATGAAAGAAGTTTATGTTCCAAAGAGTAAGCACGAAAAAGCAATGCAAAGAGCTCTTCTTCAATATAGAAATCCTAAATATTACAATCTTGTTTATGAAGCACTTGTAGAGGCAGGAAGAACTGATTTAATAGGAGATGGACCAAAGTGTTTAATAAGAGATAAGAAAAGATGCAATGGAAATGGAAACCAAAATAGTTTCTTACATGATAAATCTAAAGTTGTATCTGGAAAATCAAAGAATTCTAAAAAGATTAGTAGAAATAATAACAGAAATTCAGATAAGAATTCAAAATTAGGAAGTGCTAAAGCTAAAGATAATTCTGGAAACAAAAATTATATTGGAAAGAAAAAGACAAATAAGAGTAAAACTTCAGGAAGAAAAGGAAGATAAAATAAAAATTATTAAAAATTGTGCTTAGATATTATAATTTAGGCACAATTTTTTATTACAATTTTCTTTAATTTATTTTATATTATTGCGCCTGTTTGTATAAATGTGACATAATAATTATATATGAGTGTTTTATAATAAAATTATAAAATTTTTATACGAAAAAAATTAGAGTTTGCCAAAGTTATGGAGAAGAAGGGTTACTAATTAGTTTCATAAATATAAGAAAACTTATGGCATCATAATTATTACATTTAAGGAAGGTATAAATATGTTTGGAATTAGTGGTTTAGGTAAAGAGAACATTACTAGAAAGAGTATTACAAGAAAGTATAAGAATGCAAGAATAACAATTCTTGATGCTAAATATAAAAAAGTTGATGGTAAAGATGTACTTCTTGATGAAGAAAAGGTAGACAAGCTGTTTAGTGATGTGAATAAGGCGTGTGAAATTAACAGCTCAAGGCATAATCCAAGCAGCAAGAGAATTCTTATTGCAAATGATGAAAGTAAAATTGAAGAATTATTAAATAAAGAAGATAAAGAAGAGCTTAAAGAAACAGTTTTTAATGATGAATTCATGGATGTTTATGAGCCAAGATATAGTATGGAAGATGTTTATCTTGAAGATAGAGAAAAGAAACAGATAATAACTACTTTAAATATTAAAAAGCATGAAAATATAATATATAGACAATGGGGATTTAAGAATAGTTACAATGGAAACAGACCAGTTATATTTAATTTTTTTGGAGCTCCTGGTACTGGAAAGAGTATGGCAGCTGAAGCTGTGGCAAAGTATCTTAATAAGAAAATTTATTCAATAAATTATGCTAATCTTGAATCAAAATATGTAGGACAAACACCTAAAAATATTAAAAAAGCATTTGAAAAGGCTAGAACTGATGATGCTGTTTTAGTTTTTGAAGAAGCAGATTCATTTTTAGGAAAACGTCTTACCAATATAAGCCAATCGGCAGATTATGGTGTAAATATAACTAGAAGTGTTATGCTATTAGAATTAGAAAAATTCTCTGGAGTCGTAATTTTTACTACGAATCTTTTAGAGAATTATGATGAGGCATTTAAGAGAAGAATACTTGCAAGTGTCGAATTTAAAATACCAGATGAAAAAGGAAGAAAAGCAATATTTGATGTTCATATGCCAGAAAAACTTCCTCTTGCAGAAGATGTTAATTCAGAAGTGCTTGCACAGGAATTTACAAAAGTATCAGGTGCTGATATTAAGGACATAATATTTATGGCAGCAATAAATGCAATTGAAAGAAAAGAAAAAGAGAATAATGAAAAACAAGAAAAATTAATAAAATCAGTTGTATATGATGAAGAGAAAAAAGCAGAAAATGAATGTATATCAGGTTTAGCAACTGATGAGGAAGATCATAATAAATCTGAAGATAATATACAGCCTAAATTAATAGTTATAAATGCTGAAAAAGAAATTGCTGCGGACTGTGAAGATAATGAAGAATATATCGAATCATCAGATGATGTCTTTGATGAAATTAGTGAAGAAAAAGAAGAATCTAAAATGACAGAGCAAGAAAGTGCTTTTACAAAAGCAGAAGAACCAGAACAAAATAGTACGGATGCTGTTGTGACTATGGATGATTTTAGAGAAGCATATAGAAATATTAAAAATAGATATATTTATAATTAACCTTTACAAATGATTTTAGCAAGGAGAATGATGACTTTGAAAAAATTAATATCTTGGAATGTAAATGGATTAAGAGCTTGTGTAAAAAAAGGATTTTTAGATTATTTTAATGAAATGGATGCAGATATCTTCTGTGTTCAAGAAACAAAGCTTCAAGAAGGTCAGATAGATCTTGAACTTGAAGGTTATTATGATTACTGGAATTATGCTGAGAAAAAGGGATATTCGGGTACTGCTGTATTTACAAAAGAAAAACCTATAAGTGTAAAAATGGGCCTAGGAATAGAAGAGCATGATAATGAGGGAAGAGTAATTACATTAGAATATGATAAATTCTTTCTTGTTAATGTGTACACTCCAAACTCACAACAGAAACTTGCACGATTAGAATATAGAATGAGCTGGGAAGATGTATTTAGAAATTATCTCAAGGATCTTGAAAAAAATAAGCCTGTAATTTTATGTGGAGACTTAAATGTTGCTCATAAAGAAATAGATTTAAAAAATCCATCCAGCAATAGAAAAAATGCAGGATTTAGTGATGAAGAAAGAAGCAAGATGTCAGAACTTTTAAATTCAGGTTTTACAGATACATTTAGATATTTTTATCCAGATATTGAAGGTGTATATTCATGGTGGTCCTACAGATTTAATGCAAGAGCGAATAATGCAGGATGGAGAATTGATTACTTTATTGTATCACAATCATTAAATGATAAGCTTGAAGATGCAAAGATACATACATCAATTGAGGGTTCTGATCATTGTCCAGTAGAACTTGAAATAAACTTATAAAAATAATTTCAAGTTAAAATAAATCAATATCTAAAAGTAAATCTATAAGTTAAGAGTATAACTTGGTTTTAAAATTATATTTATCACAAAAAGAATAGTACTAGAAACTAAAAGAAAATAATATATCTTGAGAGATAACTTTGATAATTTACTTTTTTCATTGAAATGTGAATAAAAATCAAAAAATTTTCACATTGACAAAAAATGAAACTAATATAAAATAAAAGCAAGGCATTATATTTATTTTTAAATATAATTGTAAAATAAAATTTATTATATTATTTTTCGAATTAAATAGGTATGTTATACATATAAT
>OGSC01000701.1_pt1 | contig 11643 bp, 8 predicted proteins | sample 1573751 | NCBI WGS metagenome assembly OGSC01 (sample SAMN03295840, study PRJEB24534) | human gut metagenome | isolation source: fecal sample 8 from infant 5 | host: Homo sapiens | place: USA: Pittsburgh, PA | collected 2014-07
GCTTAAGCATATTTAATATACTTTTCTTAAAAGCTAATTTTATATACTTTAATCAATACAATATACTTCTTCTAAAATTAAACTTTATACTCTTTAATTGGCTCTATAAAGCTCTAATTCTAACATAGTATATTTACTCTAAAATTCATCATTTACTTTATCTATATCTTTAATAGTCTCATCTAATTCTTCATTGCTTTCCTCTAATTTTAATCTTCCATAGATAACTTTATTTACTACTAAAGCTATACCTATTCCCATTACTATAAAAGCTATTCTCATAGGTACTGAAACTCCTGGTTGGAATAAAATCATTGCAGCCCCTAAAGAACTCATGGTTATGAATATCATCTTTATCTTATATTCCTTGATGAATGTGTAAATATAACTTAGGATAAGTAAAACTATACTACTAAACTGTTGTGGTACAAGATAAACAAATATTAATACAAATATTGCTGATCCTATTAAAGTACCAAAGAATCTTTCCTTAACCCTAGTCTTAGTATCATCAAAATGTGGTTGAGTTATTGACATTGCAGTAATGCTTATCCACATTGATTTTTGAAAACCAAGTATGCTTCCAAGTAACATAGCTATGGATACAGCCAGTGCCATTCTTAGTGAAAAGTTAAATTGAAGGGTATTTTTATTCATAGTTTTTATCATTTCACTTATATTCATATGATCAGAGTCATCTTTTTTTCTATGACTGAAATAATAAACTAAAGCTATTAATGCTCCTCCAACAAATAATGCTATAAGTCTTCTTGGCAATTCACTCCATGTAATAGGAGTTCCTTCTATAAATACATAACAAAGTATAAAAGGCAAATATGCCTTTGTTTCCATAGCATTAGTAACTAAATATGAAACTACAAATATGCTTATGAAATTCACTACAAATCCTAAAAATGGATTTATTGAAGCTATTTGACTTGAAACTCCCATAAGAACAAAGGATAATACTGTAGTTATAATAGCCTCATTTAATTTTAAACTTAAATGAACATCTACAAACATAAGCATTGCAGTTATGGCGCATACCCCTATAAGACTATTAGCACTTCCAAAGACAGCTCCATATAAAGTAACAAAGATAACTATACCAATTATCAAGATTAAATTACTTATAAGAATCTTAGGTTTTAAATTCTTTTTTATACTTTTTATCATTCTCTCTATTCCTCTTTTCCATCTAGTCATTTCTTCTGTCGAGCATTATACCACATTTATAAATTTTAGTGAAATAAGTTTTTTAGGTAAAAAAATAGAGTTCAAAGCATTTTTTTATTACTTTGAACCTTTCTTTATTACTTTATTAATATATCTAGTGTTTTAAGAAACTTCTTTAAAACTTCCCAAAATCTATTAGCTGTATTTAAATAAGTATAAACCTTACAAACAATATGAAGAGAATATCTAGATGAGCTTTAGAATTTAAATTATTACGGAGAAGATATTACGTTAAGAAGCTGAGACTGTTCGAAGCGTAGCAAGTTTCGAAGCTTTAGTAATATCTTCGGAGTAATAATTATAAATTCTTAGCGAAATCTAGTAATTCTCGGAATATGTTTGTAAGGTTTATTATTTTGATATAACTCTTTAAATTACTTTTTCTTAAAGCTTATTATGGCTTTGAATAAATCACCATCTACTTCTATATGGAATTTTCCACCTTGAAGTTCAACGAAGCTCTTAACTATTGCAAGACCTAATCCTGAACCCTCTGTATTACGGGATTTATCTCCTCTTACAAATCTATCTGAAATTTCATTAATATTAAAGGTTATTTCATCTGCTGAAATATTTTTTATGATAACATCAACATTTTCTCTTCCCTCTTTAATATCTATATACACCCTTGAATTAGGAAGAGCATATTTAACTACATTAATTATTAAATTTTCAAATACCCTGTAAGTTCTTTGTCCATCTAGTGGCAAGATTACTTTTTCCTCTGGCAATGAAAGTCTCATATCTAAACCAGCTTCATTTATTTTATCATCTAATTCTAAAACTACTTGTTTCATAAGATATGAAATGTCCACATCCATTATATTCAAATTAATATTTCCAGTAGTAGCTTTACTTACTTCAAATAAATCTTCTATTAAGTGTTTTAACCTTTGTGATTTTCTCTCTAAAGTTTCTAAGTAAGCTTTCCTTTTTTCCTCATCTTCTTCTCCTTTTAATAGATCAACATAAGCAATTATTGATGTTAATGGAGTTTTTAAATCATGAGAAACATTTGATATAAGCTCTGTTTTCATTCTCTGACTTTTAACTTCTTCTTCAACTGCTGCTTTAAACCCCTTTTGAATATTATTTAATTCATCTCTCATTGGATTAAAAAAGCCACAATCCTCATCATCCTTAGAGTCTAAGTTTCCATTTGATATTTCCTTGGTCTTTTCTAAAATTTTGTTATAGTCCTTTTTCCACTTATCTATATATTTTCTACCAAAGTAGAATAAAATTCCTGAATATATTACTACTCCAAATATTCCAAAGAACCAAACTGAACAAAGGATTGATACAATGACAAAGTTTATTCCTAAAAGTATTAAAAGAACCTTATCACTATTCTTATTTAAATCTATTCCTTTAATATAGTTTATTAATTTTCTTAAGATAACAAATATAATGTCTTTTACTTTATAAACTAATAAATGCTTTCTTATATAATTTTTAAATCCAATATTAAATATATATTTTACATAGATTACTTCAAAGAATACAAAGCCATATATGACCATCCAATAAAGCACATTAATTATATTAGTAACTATATCTAAATGTGGTAAGCTAGTCATTTTTAGAGCTTCACTTAATCCTCCTTGAAGTGTTGGAATTATTATAAGTCTTCCACTTTCAATTGTGAATGCTAGCATAATTGAAGCTATTATAAAGTTAATCTCAAAAGGAATCTTTAAAAACTTATTAAAACCTAAAACCTCTCTTGTATATTTAAATGGAATAAGTAAGGCAAGTAAACAAGTGACTATTATTCCAATCATGATAAAAGGAGCGCTAGCACTCCCAAGTGCCATAATCTTATGATTCATTTCACTATAATATAAGTTATCTTGATATTCTAAAGTTTTTGGTACTGCATACACATAAGTCATATTTTCTATTGGTTTTGCTTCATACTCATTGTGATGTGCAAAATACTGTGAATCCATATCTAATAATAGATTGCTTACCCTTGGGCTATCCTCCCCATAGATTTTTTCTAAAGAAACCTTTCCTCTGTTGTTATACTTAAGTACCATATAAAATCTATAATAATTTTCTAAATCACCATTTTCAATATATGAACCCTTTGCTAAGGCTTCAAGCAACCAATTTTGATCTCCTTTGGTTTCATATACTGTATTCCCCTCTTCATCCATAGCATATACTCTTAAGTTTCCTAAAGAATGTACTTTATTTATAAGTTCTTTAATATGGGAATTTAACTCTCTCTTATCTTCATTTAAGTTATATTCTGGACTCTCTTCACTATTAGATATATTTTCCCTTTTTAAAGTGAATAAATCCTCTATAGGATTTAGTTCTTTGTCATTTTCCTCAGCTTTTTTCTCTAAATAATCATAGTAAATTCCATAGTTTGTATTTATTATTTTTTCTCTAAAATTATAATTATCAAGTAAACTATAACTTGTAATATATCTTGGAGCATTTTTCTTTATTATAGGATATGATAATAATAAACATATAGATATAATTCCTATTAATATTAAGGTTATTATTGTAAAAACCCACTTTGTTTTATTAGTTCTATTTTCCTTATTAACTTGTAAGTTTTCCTTATTGCTTTTCGATTTTATAGCCAACTCCCCACACCACCTTTAAATATTTTGGATTTTTTGGATCTATCTCTATTTTTTCTCTTATATTTCTTACATGGACCATTACAGTGTCTGTGTTTACTGCATTTTCATTCCATACTCTTTCATATATTTCTTCTGCTGAAAAAACTCTTCCTGGACTTTTAATAAGTAATTGAAGTATTTTAAATTCTATAGGAGTTACTTTTACTACATCTCCATCTAATATTACTTCTTTTCTATCACTATTAACCTCTAATCCACCTATGGAATAAGAATTTGTTTTCTTCTCATCCTTTTTCACCATGTTTAAGTATTTAGAATATCTTCTTAATTGAGAATTAACTCTTGCAAGAAGCTCTAATGGATTAAATGGTTTTGTTACATAATCATCTGCTCCAATATTAAGTCCTAAAATTTTATCCATATCCTCTGATTTTGCTGATAACATTATTATAGGAAAGTCATAACTTTCTCTAATTTTCATTACCATTGTTGCTCCATCCATTTTAGGCATCATTATGTCAACAACAGCTAGATGAATCTCTTCTTTTTCAACTATTTCTAATCCTTCTAAGCCATTACTTCCTTTAAATACATTGTATCCTTGATTTTTTAGATATATTTCAATAGCCTCTGCTATTTCCTTTTCGTCTTCAACAACTAAAACATTATACTTTTCCATCTCTTTATTACTCCCTTTTTTATTACTATATTTTTATTAGATTAATATAAAGATCTAGCTTAAATTTACCGCTATGCTTTTTAAATTTTAATCTTAATTTAATTAATGTTGATTTTAACACTTTGATAAGCACTACATAATTTCATAAATTTAAATTAGAATTTTTCTTTAATATTTTAATTTATCCAATAATTTCAATATAATAATATCATAGAAAGCTTTTTCGCTGTTAGAAACATAGCCTTTCCTTAACTATTTCCTTATATTCTTTAAAGTTTGTTAATACCTCATTGTCTATATTTCCAAAAACATCTGCTGAAAACTGTATTTTTGTAAAAGGAAGTGGTATGCCATAGTTATCACTTTTATTTTTTAATTTTAACTTCTTTGAATGCCGAACCTTTATTCCAACAAAAGGTTTATTTGAATCTTTTGCTAAGGAAAAGGCTATTTTCTTTGGCTCATGTAATGGACCTATGGGACCATCTAAAGCTAAAGCAACTAAGGAGTCCTCCTTGCTTTTTTCTCTTAATTCCTTAATAAATTCTTTCTTATGAACATCATCTGGTATTTTAAGAGCATTAGCTCCATAAGAATTAAGAATATATTCTATATACTCACCTCTATAATCATCTGTAACAACTACATTTACATCTAACTCTTGATTTTTTTTAACTTTATAATATCTATTTAATTTTTTTAGTAGAAGATTCATAGAATAACTATTTTCCTGCCAAAAACCTAAAATACAATTATCCATAATCTCATCATCTATCTCATAAAAATTTTCAAAACTTACTGTACTTGTCTTTAGTACAAAGTTTAAATATCCATTGTAAACACGCTTAACTACTGACTTCAATTTAATTATCCCCCTAGCCTTTATTCTATTTATAGATTTTCAAAAACACCTCCTTATTTCTATCCTAAAAATTTTAATAATTCCTCTCCTAAGAAATATCCTGATGATATTAAAACTGTATTCCATATAAAAATCCCTAAAGTTGCATAAGCACTATACTTAAGAAAATTTAATTTTAAAACTCCTGCTGGTATTGATATTACTGTCCTAGCCATTGGAATTAGTTTGCTTATTAAAATTCCTGTATAACCCTTTTCTCTTAAATAATCAATCTTGCTATTTACAAAGCTTTCGTGACTTGGAAATTTATTTAGATATTTTTTAAGAATTAATTCTCCTCCAAATCTTCCTATGCAATAAAGTATCCAACTTCCTATTAGACCTGCTATTACAGATACCAAAAGTGCTGTTATAAGACTCATTTCACTTCTTGAAACTAAAACGCCAACTGCGGGCATTATTATCCCTGCAGGAAGCCCTGGTAAATTCATATATTCTAAAAGAATAATCACAAATAAAAATAAAAGCCCATACTCTGCAAAATAGTTTGTTATAGTTATAAAATCCATACCCCTTACCTTTCAATTTTAAAATTTTATTTAATCTATATTTTTATTAATTTTTGATTTTAACTTCCCCTCCTAATCTAACTTAATTTTCAAGGGAATTTCTATTATCTAAATTGTTAATTGCTTTCTTCTCATTTGCTACACTCTTATAATAAACTTTAAAAATAAAGAAACTCCTCAGATAAATCTAAAGATTTTCTAAAGAGTTTCTTAATATTTTTTTGATTTTCGCTAGTAATCTTAAAAGGACTTATTTTTAACTTCTAAAATTTTAGGTAGACTGATTTTTATATACTTTTTTATTCTTAATAAATCTCCCTTAGTTCTTCCTCTATTTTATTAAAAATTACATTTAATAAATTTTTATCTACATTAATATGTTTTGACGTAATTCCCCAATTTGAGTAATTTATAAATAATATAAGACACCTTATCTTGCTTAAAATTATGCTCTGTTTATCTACTAAGTCTTTAATCTCTAAATTTTCAGCAATTAATTTATTTTCTATTAACTTAGATTCGATAAGGTTACAATCTAATAGAAGTTTAACTGTATTTTCATTATATTTCTCTTCATATAATATGCTTTTTAACTCACAAAGAAGTTTACTTGTTAATTCTAAATACCTTTCCTTTAAATCATATATAGAATTTTTTATGCTCTGCGGGAAAATAATTTTATTAACTCCTAAAGCTATTACTATTCCTATTATTACAAATAAAAATCTATAAAAGGCTAAGTATCCAACTGTACTTCTAGATAATCCAAAACTTAGTGTCATAAGTGCTGTGCATACAACCTTTTTCTCATAATCCTTTTGGATAAAGTAAAGAAACATTAATATTAATAGAAGCAATTCTAAAGGAATAATATGCGGGAAAAATGTGAATATTGATATGTAAATTATCACTCCTATTATTGTCCCTTTAAATCTTTTTATTGCTTTTGTTAAAGTCTCTTCTTCATAGGGCTGTATAACCACATAAACACTAGTAACAATCCATCTTCCCTGAGGTATTTTAAATAAATCTACTATAAACATTATTAAGGAGACTGCTATGGCTAGTTTTAAAGAATAGGCCACCCTTAAATGTTTCATTTTTAAAGAACTATTTCCTATTAGTAGTTCCTTAAGATTAAATTTTACTTTAATTCTCTTCCTTGATTTCTTCCTATTATATTCATATAAATTATTTATATTTTTCTCTAAAAGTCTTATAAGCTCAGTGCATTCCTCTAAAAAGGCATATTCTTTATCAGTCCAATTATTTATCATAAAAGACTTACTTAAATCATCCTTTTCCTCATTAATACACTCCACTTTTCTTTCTAAAAATAAAGTTATGTTTTCTAAATCATGATTTAAACTATTTAAATAATCTATTACGTCTTTAGATTTATTATTAATTTTACCAACTTTATTGATTATTGAATTTATTCTTTCTAATATAAGTACAATATTAAAATAAATATCATCCTTATTATTTTCTATAAATTTATTATTGTTTCTTCCTTCAATCAAAATTAATAGTTTTCTTAATTCGCTATCTATATAGATATTTTCCTTTTCCATGTAGCTTTTATTTATTATATGGCAAATTTCTTTTTGAATATTTCTTATAGATCTTATGATTATACTATTTGAATTCTTTTTAAAGTTTCTTCTATTAAATAATATGTGAATTCCAATAATAATGAAAACACCTACCCCCATAGCCACTAACCTTCTTGGCAACTCATCTAAACTAATAGGATATTCCCACATATACACATATAACAATAGGAAGATATAAGAAATAACATTTTTAAATTCTGTTGTATATATAAATGATACTGTAAAAAGTATTAAAAAGTTTATTATTAATCCCACAAATGGATTTATTGCAGATATATAGGCACTTATGGCTAAAAATAAATTTAATATGAGAAATATCATAGACTTATAAATTGGATATGAAGTTAAATCTAATCTTAGAAAAGCATAGGACGCCATTGCTATTATTAATCCTATAATAGTGTTTTCAACTCCAAATATTGTTTTGTATAATCCCATTAATACCACAGATAAAACTGCAAATATTAAAGGTAATTTAAATCTTTTTATATTCATTTGTTTAATTATCATTGTAATTTTCACTCTTCTTATCTTTAATTAATAAAATTTATAATAATAAGTATTATAAAGTCTAGTATAATACTAGAGTAAAGACTTTTTTAGAAAGGGAGCGATTATTTTAATGGATAAATATTTTTCAATTGGTGAAGTTTCAAAAATTACTGGTTTGTCCATAGATAGACTAAGAAACTATGACAAGATAGGATTATTAAAACCTTCTTATATTGATCCTAAAAGTGGATATAGATATTATTCAGAAAATAAATTTAGAAAATTAAGGATTATAAAATATCTTAGAAAAATTGGTACTCCCTTAAAAGAAATTGATTTAATACTAAATAAAAATATAGATTCTCAGGAATTTGCGAAGTTTCTTGAACTTAAAATAAGGGATATTGAAAAAGAAATTGAAAGTTTAAATATGATAAAAGAAGATATAAGTGAAATTAAGCACACCTTTGAATGTAACTTTAAACTAAGCAATATAAATTATATTCATAAAAAGTATATTGATGAAAGATATGTAGTAAAGAAAAGCCTAAATAGAAATATAAATTTTGTTGTTTCCCATAGAGAGCAGGTATTTTCAAAGTTTAAATCAGAAATAAATAATTTAGAACCTCCTCGTTCTCTAGAAAAAGGGCTCTATTTAAATTCCTTAGAAGACTTAGAAAATAATAATACAGAGGTGTATATGCTTATAAAAGATTATGAAAACCTACATAATTTCATTATACCTAGTGGTAACTATTTATGTCTTTCATATAAAGAAAATGAACGTGATAAAGCTATTTTCAAACTAAAATCCTATATTGAAGAACATAATATTAAAGTTAAGGGACCAATTTTAAATTTAGTCCTAACAACACTTCCAAAGGAAGAATTTCAATTTCAAATTTTAATTTAAAAGATAATTTAAAATGTAGAAGATATAATAAGCTCGTAAAATACTTTCTTTTCATACAAACTTTTATATAAGAGTTACAAACTTTGCTACGAAATTTGAACACTTATCTACGTGATTTAAAAACTTATATAGGACTTTGCAAATCTCTCTAAAATTTAATAACTAAAAAAATAGGGAGTTTTGTTTTTATACAAAACTCCCTTGATTAAACTTATTAAATTATATAAACACTTTTTAAATTAATGTATAATTTAAATACTTATATTAAATCTTACTAAGAATTTTAAAAAAGTTTTTAAATAAATTAATTAAATCCTATATACAAATTTATCTCTAATTATTTCTTTTAACTAAGTTTGCTATAGCTCTATCTACATCATCTCTTGTATTTTGAACTAACTTTAAAGTTAAATTTTCTTTTTTATCAATAGCTTTTTTAGCCTTTTCTATTGAAACATTTAAATTTCTTATTGAATCCTTTGTATAAACAGTAACTTTATCAGCTAATCTTTTACCATGAGAAATATCCATTAATAAAAATCTATAGTCTTCACTTTTTAGAATGTCTTCTATTTCCTCTACTCTAGATTTCTTTTCTTTAACTACCTCTTTTTTAACTTCTGCCTTAGCTGGTTGTTCTTTAACTTCTTTTTTAGTTTCTACTTCTTCTTTTTTCTCAGTATTAGACTCTTTCTTAACTTCTACCTTAGCTTTTGCTTTAACCGGCTTTTTAACATCACTTAATTTAACTAAATCTACTATAGCTCTTTCTAAATCATCTCTTGTATCTTGAACTAACTTCATAGTTAAATTATCTTTATCTTGGAATACTTTTTTAGCTTTTTCTAATTCAGTTCTTAAAATCTTTAATGAGTCTTTTGTATATATATCATTTCTATCAACTAATCTTTCACCGTAAGATATACTCATTCTTAAGAACTTATACTCTTCACTTTTTAAAAGCTCATCCATTTCTTTAGCCTTAGGATCTTGAACTTCCTCTTGCTTAGACTCTTGTTTAGACTCTACTTTAGCTTCTAGTGTAGTTTTAACTTCTTCAGCCTTAACTTCTTTTTTCTCAGTATTAGACTCTTTCTTCACTTCCACCTTAGCTTTTGATTTAACTGGCTTCTTAACATCACTTAACTTAACTAAATCTACTATAGCTCTTTCTAAATCATCTCTTGTATCTTGAACTAACTTCATAGTTAAATTATCTTTATCTTGGAATACTTTTTTAGCTTTTTCTAATTCAGTTCTTAAAATCTTTAATGAGTCTTTTGTATATATATCATTTCTATCAACTAATCTTTCACCGTAAGATATACTCATTCTTAAGAATTTATACTCTTCACTTTTTAAAAGCTCATCCATTTCTTTAGCCTTAGAATCTCGAACTTCCTCTTGCTTAGCTTCTACTTTTTCTTCTGAATCTTTAACAGGTTTAGCCTCTTGTTTTTCCTCTACTTTAGTTTCTTCAACCTTAACCTCTTTATTCATTTCAGGCTTAGATTCTACCTCAGTATTAATTTCAGGCTTTATTTCTTCTGAAACTTCCTCTTTTTTAGCTTCTGGAATCACATTTAAATTTTCTTTAGAAATCATCTCAGTTTTTTCTTCAGATTTAATCTCTGGTCTTACTTGAATATTAGCTTCTTGATTCTTCTCTGATTTTACTTCAGTGTTTACTGCTTGTACCATTTCAGAAGTTACTACTTGGCTTGTTTCAACCTTTGTAGATGAATTTATTTCAGTTTTAACTTCATTCTTTGCCTCTTTTTTAACCTCTGATTTCACTTCAACCTTATTATTAGATTTTGCATCTTTATTTATTGCTGGTTTTGCTTCTGAAGTCATATTAGCTTTAACTTCTTCTCTTTGCTTTTGTGCTACTTTAGCCTTAACCCCTGAAACAACCTCTTTTTTAGCTTCTTTTTTAACTGAAGATTTTTTCTCTTTCTTATCTTCAGATTTAACTTCTGATTTTTTGTTTGCTATAGTCTTTGAACTATTCTCTTTCATAGTTCCTTCATTTAAGAACATGCCATAAACATATCCTTTTTGTCCGTTTAACTCAATCTTATACCAAGAACCTTGTTTTCCAAGTATGTTAACCTTAGTATTATTAAGTAATCTATTTATTATTTCAGCACCTATTTTAGGTTCTTTTCTTAAATTTAATACTGTTGAAACATTAGTAACATGTCCCTCTATATTTTTCTCAATTAATTTATCATTAACAGCAGATTCTACTAAAGTAAATTCATTAGCATCTACATATCCTCTTAAGCCACTTTGAGTAATTATTTCTACTGTTTTTCCATTCATATTTAATATTTGTAACATAGTAAATGGATTTGCATAGCCTAAAATTTCTCCATTAACTTTTTTCACTGAAATTTTATTATTAGCTACAGCTTTTTGCTCTGATAAATTTACATTGTAATTATATACTTTAGTCTCTTTGACCTCATCAGCTTTCGCTGTCATTCCATATGATACTGAACTTGTTACTATCGCTGCTGATAGTATAAAAATACTTAATTTTTTTCTTTTCATCTTTTAATTTAACTCCTTAAATATAAATTTATAATTAGTTCATTAAATATTTTTATAATTAGTTCATCTATATTTATGCTCTTTAGAGAGGTCCTACAATTCATTACC
>OGSC01000703.1_pt1 | contig 11602 bp, 11 predicted proteins | sample 1573751 | NCBI WGS metagenome assembly OGSC01 (sample SAMN03295840, study PRJEB24534) | human gut metagenome | isolation source: fecal sample 8 from infant 5 | host: Homo sapiens | place: USA: Pittsburgh, PA | collected 2014-07
ATACTAAGGTAACTAATGATTTTGACATAAAAATAGCAACAAATTTATTGAATTCTTATATGGAATGTTTAATTGAAGAAAATATGGAAGGAGCTCAAAAGCTATACTCTAAGAAATTAAAAAAAGATAAAACAAAAAAAGAAAATAGTGATATAAAAATAAAGGGTTATACTACAGAGGAGATAAACGAGGTTGGTAAGTCAGCGCTATTTGTAACAAAAGTAGCTAGTGTAAGCGTTAAGGAACCATATACTTCTATAGAAGAATACAAAATAAAGGTAATAAAAGAAGAAAACGAATATAAAATAGATGAAGTAAACATAAGTATGGACAAAGAAGCATTTACAAAAAAAAATAGAATAAGATATAGAAATAAAAACAATGTTAAAACGGAACTAATAATAAAACCAACAACTATACCTGATTATGCATATTCTAAGGATGATAAGGCAAATGTGGAAAAGTTAGCTGTACCTAAAAAAAATATAGGACCTATGAGTCTTTCTTATAGTGAAAATTTTATAGCAATATCAACTTATGATAAAGACTCTTATATTGGAATAATAACAATAGATGAATCAAAGGCTGTTCAAGGGGGCCAAGATCAAGGGGATCAAGGAGGCCAAGGAGGTCAAGGAGGAGCTGGAGGTGGTGAAACAGGGCAACAAGGAACAGACATCATGGAGGAAATTGGAGAAAAACCTATAGGAAAAGAAATATCTTCTTTAGATTTATTAAAGGGAAGTAAAATAGATTTCATGGTGTTTTCTCCTGATGAAAAATTTATAGCAGTTCAATATGAAACTAGTGATAAAACAAAAAATACAAGAATATATCAAGCTGATAGTGCAAACATAATACCTTTTAAGATGGAAGATAAATTTCCTTTAAATAAAGTAAATGTAACGTTATCTTCTTTTGCGCCAGATTCTATAATATTTAATGTATCTAGTAAAGAAAAAAATGATAAAAATTCAACAGAATTTATAGGTAAGTGGCAACTAGATTTAAAAGAATTTAAAGTTAAAAAAATGTAGTTATTTTGAAAAAAAAGTATCTGTGTCATATAATATTCACAGATACTTTTTTTGGAGGAATTTATTATGGAAACAAAATGGTACGATAAGTCATATCATAGTTTAAATTATTTTTTAAGAAATAAATTTGGCTGTAAAGTTTTTAAAATATCATTAGATGCTGGATTTTCCTGTCCTAACAGAGATGGGAAAGTAAGTAAAGGGGGGTGTATATATTGTAGTGAAAGAGGATCAGGAGACTTTGCAGGTGATAGGAATTTTAAGATATATAAACAATTTGAAGATATAAAAAAAATAATGAAAGAAAAATGGAGTAGCGGTAAATATATTGCTTACTTTCAAGCTTATACTAATACATATGCTCCTGTAGACATATTAAGAGAAAAGTATGAGGAAGCTATGAATGAGAAAGGTGTAGTTGCTTTAGCTATAGCAACAAGGCCAGATTGTCTAGACGAAGAAGTTTTAAACTTAATAGAAGAATTAAGTAAAAAAATATATATATGGGTAGAATTAGGACTTCAAACTGTAAATGACGAAACGGCTAAAATTATAAATAGAGGATATAAATTAAATGTTTTTGAAAAGGCAGTAAAAAATTTAAAGGAAAGAAATATAGATATAGTTGTACATACCATATTTGGATTACCAGGAGAAACAAAAGAGGATATGATAAGAACAGTTAAGTATATATCTAAATTAGATATTCAAGGAGTTAAATTTCATTTATTGCATCTTTTAAAGGATACTCCTTTAGTAAAATTATATGAAAGTGGTAATTTGAAATTCTTGGATATGGAGGAGTATGTAGAATTAATATGCAAAGCTATAACTTTATTACCACCTAATATGGTTGTCCATAGGCTTACAGGGGATGCACCTAGAAACCTTTTAATAGGACCTATGTGGAGCCTTAAGAAGTGGGAAGTTTTAAATGCTATAGATAAAAAAATGAAAGAAGATAATTTATATCAAGGTTTAAATTTTAATAATGAATAAGATTTACATATATATGTAAAATATTAAAAGATGGGGGATTTTTATGAATATTGATATAGTAATTTCAGCTGATCATATAGATGAGAAGAGATTGATTAATAAGACTATAGTAGTTATAGATATATTAAGAGCTACATCTGTGATTACTACGGCAATAAATAATGGATGTAAAAAAGTAATACCTGTTTTAACTATAGAAGAAGCTAAAGATATAGCCCAAAATAGTAAAGATAACATTATTTTAGGGGGAGAAAGGAATGCTTTAAAGATAGATGGATTTAATTTTTCTAATTCTCCTTTAGAATACACAAAAAAATATGTAGAGGGAAAAACTGTTGTACTGAGTACTACTAATGGAACTAGGGCCATTAATAATAGTTTTAATGCAAAAACTATATTGATCTCTGCATTAATAAATTCTAAAGCTACAGCTAAAGGAATAGATAAGTTAAACGAGGATTTAGTTATAATTAATTCTGGCACTAATGGACAATTTTCCATAGATGATTTCATATGTAGTGGTTATTTAATAGATTGTTTATATAATATAAGAAAAGATTTAGAGTTATCAGATATAGCTAAGACAGCTTATTATATTTATACTAATAATAAAGACATAGAAAGTTTTGTACAAAAAGCAACTCATTATAATAGATTAAAATCTTTAAATTTAGAAAAGGATCTAGAATATTGCTTTCAAAAGGATATAATAGATGTTGTTCCAGAATATAAAGATGGATATATTATAAAGTCAAATATATAAGAATTAAGTTAAAATTAATTAAATCTCCTAGATTTCATAAAAATATGATGAAATCTAGGAGAAATTTTATAAACAGAGTTCTTGGCTTCACAGGGAATTTTTACTCCCTCTAAAGCTTAGAAATCGTTATCCAGGGACGTAACCGCTCTTTACTCCCACTTTGAAGAAGATGGGAGTATTAGAGCGGGTAGTCATCGGATAAATTTAGATTTATAGAATCTTTTTTTACCCAGCCTCTTGTATTTACCATACCTTTAGAAAAGCAAGATACTTCATACCAAGTATTACCATAGTTTTCTGCAGAGCAATGTATCTCTACAATATCCTCCTTATATAGCTTGTAAATATAAGGAGAACTGTTGTCAGGATATAAGTAAATATAAGAATTTTTAATTATGGTTCCATTTCCTATACTAGAATTTATAAATTTTATATCAATATTTTTAAAGTCATTTTTATCTTTGCTTTTAAGCTTATCTATTTGCTTTTTAAATAAAACTATTTGTTTTTGCTGAAGATTAATTTTATTAGAAAAAGTATAGATAAAGTATGAACAGACACCTAACATTAGTATGAATAATAAAAAAACTATCAAAATTATCCTCCTATTAATTTTTATACTATAGAATATTCAATATAGCATAAAGATTGTTAAAGGATTTTTATTAAGAGGCAGTTATAAAATTTTAATAATATGTAAATATATTAATTATGAGCAATAGTTATTAATGTTATAAATTTATATTATTAATTCTTTATAGTCATAAATATAATAATCTGCTATTTCCTTTATTTTATTTTCCTGATCTTTAGATGAATCATCATAAATTCCAATGGTTTTCATTTTAGCCGCTTTAGCACTTTTTATGGCAGGAAGTATATCTTCAAAAACAGCACATTTTTCAGGAGATAAGTTTAGTTTTTTTGCACATAGAATATATATGTCAGGAAAGGTCTTATTTCTATTAACTTCACTAATAGTTGTTATGGAATCAAATAAATCCAATATTCTATTTTTTTCTAGTACTAATTTAGTTAGTTCAGGAGTATTACTTGTAGCAACAGCTAACTTTATTCCTTTATTTTTTAATTTTATAAGAAAATCTTTTACATTATTTTTTAATTTTATGTTATGAGAATATTCCTCAACTACCATGTTATGCCACTCTTTTAAAATTTCCTCTGGAGATTCTTTTAGTTTAAAGTTTTTTTTGAAAAAATTAGCCCCTTCTTCAAAGGTAAGAGTTTCTATTTTATTTTTTAAATCTGAAGGAACCTTTAAGTTTCTTTTACTTAAAAAGTCGTAGTCTATTTTTTCCCATATTGTCATAGAATCTATTAATGTTCCATCTAAATCAAAAATTGCGCCCTGTATACTTTTCAAAGAAATCACCCCATCATAATATTGCTAATAAAATTATAACAGGGTGTTTATAAAAAACAAAATTTATATATTTTATTTTAAAATTTTCTTTCAAATATTTTTATTTTTTCAGGAGTTTTAAAGTCTTCTGCAGAATCTATATTTAGTTTTTTTAATATATTGTCCATGCAAGGACTATCTATGGAAACCTTTATGGGAGAGTTATTTGCAAATTGGTCCACCCTTTCTTTCCCTAATTCTTTAGGAATTATTGATTTTGGGCCACCAACACATCCACCGATGCATCCCATTCCTTCAATAAAATTTGCCTCTAGCTTACCCTCTTGTGCTTTAGAAAGCAATTTTTTACATTCTACAACACCATTACCCTGTATAGCTTTTAAAAACTTTTCTTTTTCAGGAAAGAGTCTTTTTACTACATCTTCAACAGCTATAGAAACACCACCAGTTCTTGCGTATAATCTTCCACCTCGTGAAGCATATTCAGATGAGAAATCTTCTGGCATTTTTGATATATCTATGTTTAAAGAATCAAATATATCCTTAAGTTCTGCAAAGGTAAGAACAAAGTCTATATCACCTTGTAAATCTTTTTCTTTAGCTTCAGCTTTTTTAGCTATACAAGGACCTATAAACACAACTTTACAATTGGGATTAAGAGTTTTTAATACTCTACCGGATGCAATCATTGGAGAGACAGAGGGAGAAACATACTTGACGAGATCTTCATAAACCCTTCTTACCATAGCTACCCACATAGGACAACAACAAGAGGTTATCATTAGATCATCTTTATTTTTAACAAGATGATCAAACTCTATGGCTTCTTTTAAAGTTAGCATATCTGCAAAAAATGCCACTTCTATCATATCAGAAAAGCCTATTTTTTTTAAGGCGCTTCTTAATTGATGTATTGAGACATTCTCACCAAACTGACCAGTTATAGCAGGGGCTACAGTGGCTATTACAGGAACATTACTTTTTAAAATATCAACTAAAGGTATAAATTCTATTCGATCCAGTATACTACCAGTAGGACAAGCCTCTACACAGAAACCACAATCTGTGCATTTTTCAGTATCTATGTAGGTGGAGTTAGTTTCTTTATTTATCAATATAGCATCAAAGGGACAAGAATTTTGACAAAAGGTTTTTCCCCTTTCTTTTTTACAATCTATAGAACAATCTTTAATTTTATTTACTATTTTATGCTGAGAAGAATAAGATTTTATTGCATTAGTTAGGTTTTCTATAAAATTGTTAGAATCACAAATTACTTCTACACCACATAAAGAAGAAATTATTCTACATAAATTTTCCTTATTGTAATTATATTTTGAAAGGATATTTTCTACATCCGATTCTAATGTCCCATTAACATAGGAATTTACTATAGTTTTAAATAATTCACTATGTTCTTTTTTCATATAATCACGCTCCTAAAATATACTTTTATTTCTTTAGGATATCCTTATTTATAAAAAAATATAAAAAAAAGAACTACTTTTAAAGTAGTTCTTGGTCGGGGTGACAGGGCTCGAACCTGCGACCTCATGGTCCCAAACCACGCGCGCTCCCATCTGCGCCACACCCCGAAAAATTTTCCAACAAACAAATTATATAATATAAACCGAAATAAATCAAGGGAGGGCACGTAAAATATTTTATATATTAATATATATTTTCCTCTACACCTTTAGTTGGTACAGTTGAAATTAAAAATCCTATTAAAATTGAAACTAAAGCAGGGGCTATTATATTTAGGTATATTACAAAACGTGTTTTATAAACTATTAACGCAGTTATTCCAGTTATTGCTATAGTAAAAATAAAAGTGTATATTATAAATTTAGCAAAAGAACTGAAAATTTTTTCATATATTTTATGACGAGTGGGACCACTTATAATACTTCTAAATAAGAAGTAAGAGACTAAGATTAATATTAAATTTACTATAGAAGATATTAAAAAATTTTTCATAAAAACACCTCCCGATGGATTTTAAAAATAGTATTTCCCAAAGGAAGATGTTTTAAGCATAGTTTTATAAATTAATATACATTTCTCCTACTTTATATATATCTCCAGCTCCAACAGTTAATATTAAGTCACCAGTTTTAGCATTTTCTATAAGATAATTTTTTATATCATCAAATTTATGAAAGTTAGTACATTTTAATCCGCGCTCTCTTAGTTTATCTCCCAACATATCTGAATTTATAATACCAGTGTCCTTTTCTCTAGCAGCATATATATCAGCTAAAATAATTTCATCTGCATTGTCAAAGCATTTAGTAAAGTCATCAAATAAGGTTAATGTTCTTGAATAAGTATGTGGCTGAAAAACACAGAACATTTTATTGTGAGGATATTTTTTAGCTGCATCTAATGTAGCAGATATTTCTGTAGGATGATGAGCATAATCATCTATTACAGTAATATTATTTTTACAGCCTTTTAGTTCAAATCTTCTATGAGTCCCAAAAAAACTTTCAATACCTTCAATTATATCCTCATTTTTCATATTTGAAGCTAATCCAATACATATACTAGCTAGAGAATTTAGTATATTATGTTTTCCAGGAACATTTAGCTTTACTGAAAATAATTTTTGTTTATTTTTAACTACATCAAAACTTCCACAAGCTTTTTCATCATATTCTATATTATGAGCTTGTATATCTCCTGAGTTTATACCATAGGTTATAACGTTACAGTTAGCTTCTTTTATAATGCTTTGTATATTTTTATCTTCTCCATAAGCTATAAGATAACCATCCTTAGGAATTAATTTAATAAATTTTGAAAAAGCATTTTTTATGTCATCTAAATCTTTATAGTAATCTAAATGATCTGCATCTATGTTTAAAATGACCCCAATATATGGGAAGAATTTAAGGAATGAGGATTTGTACTCACAAGCTTCTGTTATAAAGAAGTCACTTTTACCTACTCTTACATTACCATTTATTATATCTAAATTACCACCTACTAAAATAGTTGGGTCAACATTAGCTTTTAATGCTACATGAGATAACATAGAAGTTGTAGTTGTTTTACCATGAGTTCCAGATATGGCAACATTATATTTGTAGCCTTTCATTAAGTCACCTAAAAAGTCTGCTCTATCCATTAATTTAATATTTTTTTCTTTGGCTTCTATTATTTCAGGGTTATCAGAAGCAATAGCAGCAGTATATACTATTAAATCAGCATTCTTTATATTTTCTTTTTTATGACCAATATATATATTTGCACCTTTTTCTTTTAATTTTTCAGTTATAGGTGATGAATTCATATCTGAACCAGATATAGTAAAATTATGATAAAGTAGTATTTCTGCTAACCCACTCATACTTATTCCACCTATACCTATAAAATGTATATGTTTATTTTTATCTTTTATAAAATCAAATGACACCCAGATCAACTCCTCAAATATTAGTTATATTAGATAATTATATACAAAAACAAAACAAAAAAACACATTAAAGTAGAATGTTTTATTTTAAATTTTAATTTAAGTTGTTGATATTGTTACATATTTATCTTAAAATGAGAATAATAAGAATAATAAATTAAAAATAATTCGTGAAATAACATTTTAGATAGGTGATAATATGGATAAATTTACAAGAAATCAACGAATAGCTATTATTATGAAAATATTAACGGAGAATCCAAATAAAATTATAAATTTAAATAATTTTACGGAACTCTTTAATGCTGCAAAATCTACCATAAGTGAAGATTTATTTGTAGTAAAGGATATATTAAACAAAATGAATATGGGAAAAGTAGAAACCATATCAGGGGCAGCTGGAGGAGTAAAATTTATAAATGGCATATCAGAAGATAAAAGTAAAGACTTTGCTGAGAAACTATGTATAAATTTGAGCAAAAAGGACAGAATAATACCAGGAAACTTTTTATATGTTACAGATATAATGTGCAATCCTCAAATAATAAAACAAGCAGCTAATATACTTTCTTCTTTTTTTTCAGGAAAACATATAGACTATGTTGTTACCGTTGAAACAAAGGGGATACCATTAGCTTATGAAGTAGCTAATTTATTAGGCGTTCAACTTGTGGTTGTTCGTCGTGAAAATAAACTTACAGAAGGTTCAACATTAAGTATAAATTATGTATCAGGATCTAGTGGAAGGGTACAAAATATGTATGTATCAAAAGATGCAATAAAAAGGAATAGTAAATGCATTTTTATTGATGATTTTATGAAAGCTGGAGGAACAGCACTTGGAATAATTAATTTACTTAAAGAGTTTGAAAGTGAATTATTAGGAATTGGCGTATTGATAGATAATACAGATATAACTAAAAAATTAGTAAATGATTATTTTTCTATAATAGATTTTAATGGGTTTGATGATAATGGGAATATAGTAGTTAAGCCATCTAAATTATTCAGATAATGTAATTTTCAAAAAATTTAATATTTTTTTGAAAATACAGAAGGAAAAACATAAAATTTAGAGAATATGTATGTATATACATAGCATCTTGGAGGTGGAATTATGCAAATTACAGATGTACGTGTTAGAAAAATTGCAGCAGAAGGAAAAATGAAAGCTATAGTTTCAGTAACCTTTGATAATGAGTTTGTAGTTCATGATATAAAGGTTATAGAGGGTCAAAATGGACTTTTTATTGCTATGCCTAGTAGAAAAACACCAGATGGTGAATATAAGGATATAGCACACCCAATTAATACTGAAACTAGAGAGAAAATTCAAAAGTCTATAATCGAAGAATACGAGAGAGCAAAAATGGAAGAAGAATCTTCTGAAAAAGTTCAAGAATAAAATATCCAAAAAAGGAGCTTATAAGCTCCTTTTTTATTTTTGAATTATTCTAAAAATATGGTAATAGGTTGAAAATAATTTTTATATAAAATATAATATTATAAGATGTTTTATTAAATAAAATAAAAGTATATCATAATTAAACCATAAAGAGGTGCTATAATGTATAATTGTGCTATAATATTGGCTGCAGGCAAAGGAAAAAGAATGAAATCTTCTATGCCCAAAGTCGTACACAAGGTTTGTGGAAAAGAAATGGTAAATCACGTCATTGATAACGTTAGAAAAGCTAATATAAAAGATGTAAATTTGGTAATAGGAAAAGGATCAGAAACAGTTAAAGAACATACAAAGGATAGAAATGTTACTTATTCTATGCAAGAAGAACAACTAGGAACTGGTCATGCTGTTATTTGTGCAGAAGAATTTTTAACAGATAAAAAAGGTACAGTGGCTATATTTACAGGAGATGCCCCTTTAATTACTAATGAGACTATACAGGAGTTGTTTAAATTTCATAATAATGGGGAATTTGCAGCTACTTTAATTTCTTCTACTGTACAAGATCCAACAGGATATGGACGAATTATAAGAGAAGCATCTGGAGAAGTAAAGAAGATAGTTGAACACAAAGATTGTAATGAAGAGGAACTTAATGTAAATGAAATTAATAGTGGAATGTATTGTTTTGATATAGAAGTCTTATTAACTAGTTTAAAAAGTCTTAACAATGATAATTCTCAAGGAGAATATTATTTAACAGATGTTATAGAAATAATAAAAAAATCTGAAGAGAAAGTTGGCGCTATAGTTGTACCTTATGAAGAAATCATGGGTGTAAATTCAAGAGTACAACTTTCAGAAGCAGAAACAGTTATGAGAAAAAGAATAAATTATAAACATATGGTAAATGGAGTAACATTTATAGACTGTGGAAGTACATATATAGATGTTGATGTAGAAATAGGACATGATACTATAATATATCCAGGATGTGTTATTCAGGGAAACACAACAATAAAAGAAGAATGCACGTTATATTCTAATTCAAGAATATGTAATAGTGTAATAGAATCAGGAGTTACAGTTGAAAACTCTGTTATATTAGAAAGTCATGTAGGAGAAGGTACTACTGTAGGACCGTTTGCTTATATAAGGCCAGAAACTAAAATAGGTAAATCTGCAAGAATAGGGGATTTTGTAGAAATAAAAAAATCAACTATTGGAGACAACACAAAGGTATCACACCTTACTTATATAGGAGATGCAGAAGTAGGAAGTAAGTGCAATTTTGGATGTGGAACTGTAGTAGTAAATTATGATGGACAAAAGAAACAAAAAACTATTATTGGCAACAATTCTTTTATAGGATGTAACACAAATTTGATTTCTCCAGTTAAAGTTAATGACAATACATATATTGCAGCAGGATCTACAATTACTAGGGAAGTACCAGAAGGAGCTTTAGCAATTGCTAGATCAAAGCAGATCAATAAAGAAGGCTGGTTAGATAAAAAAGGATTATTAAAGAAATAAAATTTAAGGAGGACTATATAATGATAACCCATGGAAAAGGTATTAAAATTTTTTCAGGTAATTCTCACCCAAAATTAGCTCAAGATATCGCTAATATTTTAGGAACTACTGTAGGTGAGTCACAAGTAGGAACATTTAGTGATGGGGAAATATCTGTTAATATTAATGAAACAGTTAGAGGAACAGATCTATTTATTGTACAATCAACTAATGAACCAGTTAATGATAACTTAATGGAACTTTTAATAATGATTGATGCATTTAAGAGGGCTTCAGCAGGAAGAATAACAGCAGTTGTTCCTTACTATGGATATGCAAGACAAGACAGAAAAGCTAAGGCTAGAGATCCAATAACAGCTAAATTAGTTGCAGATCTTTTAACAGCAGCAGGAGCAGATAGAGTACTAACAATGGATTTACATGCTTCTCAAATTCAAGGATATTTTAACATTCCATTAGATCATTTACTAGGCTCACCAATACTTGCAAAGTATTTTGTACAAAAAGGATTTGAAGATAGGGATGATATAGTTGTAGTATCTCCAGATTTAGGAAGTGTAACTAGAGCTAGAAAATTTGCTGATAAGCTACATTGTCCAATAGCTATTATAGATAAGAGAAGACCTAAAGCAAATGTATCAGAAGTAATGAATATAATAGGAGATATAAAAGATAAGACTGTTATATTAGTTGATGATATGATAGATACAGCGGGAACTATAACTAATGGAGCTAATGCTTTAATAGAAATGGGAGCTAAAGAAGTTTATGCTTGTTGCACTCATGCTGTTTTATCTGGACCAGCTATAGAAAGAATAGAAAATTCAGTAATAAAAGAATTAGTTATGTTAAACACTATAGATTTACCAGAAGAAAAAACTTTAGATAAATTTAAAGTTTTATCAGTTGCGCCTGTATTTGCAGAAGCAATTAAGAGAATATATGAAGATACATCTGTAAGTAAAATATTTGAAGATTAATCAATACATATAAATAAAGTACCCATAGAATTTATTTTCTATGGGTACTTTATTTATATAGTTAACTATTTGTAAAT
>OGSC01000711.1_pt1 | contig 11450 bp, 10 predicted proteins | sample 1573751 | NCBI WGS metagenome assembly OGSC01 (sample SAMN03295840, study PRJEB24534) | human gut metagenome | isolation source: fecal sample 8 from infant 5 | host: Homo sapiens | place: USA: Pittsburgh, PA | collected 2014-07
GCCAGCGGAATTTGCTGCTGGCGCAGGGCGGCGATATTCAGCATCGGCTTATCCTCGGTTAATGACCGGTACTGTTGATATTATTTTGGCAACAGCGGGTCAGGCGTAATCACATGATTAAGCCGCGGCGAAAATTAAATGCATCCTGTTAAGGGTATAAGTGAAAAAAAACAAAAATCCATCGTTCTTTAGGATGAGAATCACGCGTCGAGAATAGGGTTTTTTTATCACCAGGGGCAGGTACGCCGGGTGTTAATCTTATTTGTTTATGTTTTAACGCCGCTATCGTAAAGCATGGCCGGGGTGTTTTTTAAATGCTTTATATAACAATGTATTGCTGAAAATTTTGTAACGGCTATCACATTGTTAATATGTTAATGATTGTGTTACTTAAATGTGAAATGTATGCTTCAATTATCAGTAGTCATCCATGTGTCATGTACCATCATCTCGACGGGGAGGCCCTATCATGTCTGCTTTGTTAAAAGCCAGCCGTAATGATGCGATAATAGCCCGTTGTTTACAGACTATTTCCCAGTTAATTCCACTAACTTCAGCGGTGTTTTATCGAGTAAATAATCGTTTAAAACCCGAAAACTATATATTGCATGATATTTCCGATAATACGCACCAACAATATCTGGAAAACTTCCAGCCGCTGGATCCGCTTCTGCCGTCGCACTTTAGCCACCAGAACACCACCGTGGCGGCGATGACGCCGCGGCTCTGCGACCGCAACCGGCATTACTATCATGAATTTATGTTGCCGAATAACGTGCGCGACATGACCGAGATCTTTATCCGCCGCGAGCGGCGGATCGTCGCCGGTATCTCGCTGATGCGCGACGTGCCTTTCTCCAGCGAAGAGCGCCAGCGGGCCCAGGCGGTGCTGCCGCTGGTAGAGCTGGCCATTCGCGACTGCCTGCAGGAAGAAGATGATTTGCCCGCCATCCTGACGGCGAAAGAGCGGGAAATCGTCGGCATGGTGCGCGAAGGCGCCAGCAATAAGCTGATTGCCCGCCAGCTGGATATCTCGCTCTCGACGGTAAAAACGCACCTGCGCAATATTTTCGCCAAGACCGAAGTGGTCAATCGTACCGAACTGGTTTCCCGAACCTGGATGCCGGCCGCTCAGCGTACGCTGCATCTGTAATCTGACTTTCGCATCCCGCGCGCGCCGTGGCAGCACGGCGTTTTCCTGATGCCTGTGGGTATCACTCCCTGGAGGATCCTCCGGGGGGAGGCTTTTTTGACCGGAGCACGCCCTACGATGTCGAGTACACCTCTCACTGATAATGCGCTTTCCCGGCCCGCCGGGCTGGTGGTGTCCCTGCGTTTGCTGGCGGCGATCGTTATTTTTGCCGCTATTGCGCCGGGTATTCTGATGACCGCGCCGGCCAGCGAATGGCAGCTAAAACCCGGGCAGATCGGCTGGCTGTTCTCAGCGGAGCTGGGGGCGATGAGTCTGGCGACGCTCCCGGCGTGGTGGTGGATGAGCCGCCTCGACTGGCGGCGGGTCGCTCTGATGGCCGGGGTGGTGTTTCTGACCGCCAACCTCGCCTCGGCGGTGGTCACCCAGTACGAGACGCTGCTGGCGGCGCGCTTTATCGCCTCGCTGGCGGGCGGCACGTTGATGATTTTGTGCATCAGCTGCGCGGCCGGAACGCCGAACCCGTCGCGGGTCTACGCCTTCTGGGTGCTCGGGCAACTGCTGTTAGGGATGCTTGGCCTGCTGGCGCTGCCCGGCCTGTTCGCGACCTTTGGCCTGAAGGTTGTGTATCTGATCCTCGCCGCCATCATGCTCTGCTGTTTGCCGCTGGTATCCGCTTTCCCTCCGCGCTTTCAACCGCTTTCAGTCTCCCGCCAGCAGCCGTCGACGACGCTGTGGCGTCAGGCGCTGGCGGTGCTGGCGGTGCTCACTTTCTATATCAGCCTTAGCGCCGTGTGGACCTTTATCGGCACCATCGGCAGCGCGGCGGGGCTGAGCCCGACGCAGGTCGGTCTGGTGCTGGCGGCGGCGACGGTTTGCGGCATTATCGGCGCCGGCGGCGCGGCCCTGCGCGGCACCCGGCGGGCCGATCGTTTACCGGTGTGGCTGGGCTACGGCCTGTTGATCGTCAGCGTTGGGCTGCTGATCGGCCAGCCGCTGCTGGTGCGTTACGCCATCGCGGCGCTGCTGTTTAAGTTCACCTGGACCTTCGTGCTGCCCTTTATTCTCGCCCGCGTGGCCGGGCTCGATAACAGCGGTCGGCTGATGAACAGCATCAATCTGGTGATCGGCGGCGGCATGGCGGCTGGCCCGGCGCTTGCGGGGGCCTTACTGCAACACTTCGCCAGCGCCGACCCGCTGCTGGCGGCGGCAGGCGTCTGCGCGCTGCTGTCACTGATTTTAATTGTGGCGGCATCCGCCGCCGGGAAGGCTTAGCCCACGGGAGGATAGAGTGAAAAGAAAAACCGGTTTCTTTTTTGATGAACGTTGTTTCTGGCACAGTACCGGTCTGCACGCGGTGACGCTGCCGGTGGGCGGGTGGGTACAGCCGCCCACCGGCGGCGGTCATGCTGAATCGCCAGAGACCAAACGGCGGATGAAAAACCTGATGGATGTCTCCGGGCTGACGCCGCAGCTGGCGCTGCGCAGCGCGGCGCCGGCGAGCCTTGAGGACCTGCGGCGGATCCACCCCGACAGCTATCTGGAGCGCTTCAAGGCGATAAGCGATAACGGCGGCGGCATGCTCGGCAAAGAGGCGCCGCTGGGGCCGGGCAGTTATGAAATCGCCTGTCTTTCCGCCGGGCTGGCCTGTGCGGCGGTGGAAGCGGTGCTGAAGGGGGAGCTGGATAACGCCTATTCGCTGTCGCGCCCGCCCGGACACCACTGCCTGCCGGACCAGTCGATGGGATTTTGTTTCCTCGCCAATATTCCCATTGCCCTCGAGCGAGCGAAAGCGCAGCTGGGGCTGGGCAAGGTGGCGATCATTGACTGGGATGTTCACCACGGTAACGGCACCCAGCATATCTACCTGCAGCGCGACGACGTACTGACTATCTCCTTGCATCAGGACGGCTGCTTCCCGCCGGGCTACGCCGGCGAGGACGATCGCGGCGTGGGCGCGGGCGAAGGTTACAACATCAATATTCCGCTGTTGGCCGGGGCGGGGGATGACAGCTGGCGCTATGCGCTGGAAACTATCGTTATTCCGGCGCTGGCGCGTTTTGAGCCGGAGCTGATTATTATCGCCTGCGGCTATGACGCCAACGCCATGGATCCATTAGCGCGGATGCAGCTGCACAGCGATAGCTTCCGGGCGATGACCGAACAGGTCCAGCAGGCGGCGGATCGCCTGTGCGGCGGGAAACTGGGGATGGTGCACGAGGGCGGCTACGCCGAATCCTACGTGCCGTTCTGCGGCCTGGCGGTGATGGAAGCCCTGAGCGGCATCCGCACCGAGGTCCAGGATCCGCTGCTGGAATTTATTCAGCAGCAGCAGCCGCGCGCCGCATTCGCGCAGTTCCAGCGCCAGGCCATCGATCGGCTGGCGCAGCAGTTTGGTCTGCTATAAACCACCTCAGCTTCCCCGCGGTGATGGCGGGGAAGTCAATGCTTTCTCTTCTGCGATTTCACCGCGCATCCACTGACTTACCGCCTGATTAACCATCGCCAGCACGCTGAGCAGCAGCATCCGCTGCTGCGCTTCCAGCCGCAGATAACGGCGCAGCGGCGGCATTTTACAGACCACTTCGCTGGCGGCCCAGGGTTCAATGCTGCAGCGCCAGCCGCTACTATCAAAGGTCAGCGAAAAGCGGCGGTAATCCAGCTCGCTTAAGGTCTGCTGGAGATTAGGAAAACCGTTGAGATAGCCGGCGAGTTCCTCGCTGCCTTTGCCGCCGATAAAGCGGATCGGCTGGCGTTTCCACCAGCCGGATTGATGGGCGCGAATGTTACCGCTCACGGGCCGGGTCACCGGCCCCTCGACGATAAACTCGCAGCTGTGAATGCTGGCCATAAACAGCCGCTTCTGACGCACGCTGAAGGTGACGGCGGTGGCGTCGTTCAAGCGCAGCAGCGCGCTGCGTTCGCTCAGCTTTTCGCTGGGCCAGCCCGCCAGATCGCGCTGCACCGCGTTCATTAACGGCGTTTCAAACCAGGGGACGGAGGACATCTGGCGTCATCTCCCCGCGGGTCTGTTTTTCATAATTGTTGATGGCGCGCTCCACCACCTCTTCCACTACCAGCGGCTTGAACGGATTGACGCGCTGCACGCACACCGTCCAGAACAGGGCGTAAGCGGCGGTCAGGCCGAGCATTATGCCGAAAGGCACCAGCACCTGGCGGCTGTCCATCCCGGGCGGCGTGATATTGACGATAGCGATGATGATCCCGACGCTGGAGATAATCTGCGGCAGCGGGAACCACGGCGAGCGGTAGGCGCGCGGCAGGTCCGGGCGGCGAATGCGCAGCATCACCACCGACAGAGTAACCAGCAGATAGGCGACGCCCCAGGCGCAGACCGCGGCGAGGATCAGCGGCACGATGCGGTCCAGATCGCCGTTCAGATACCAGGCGTGCAGGCAAGGGATCGCCACCCCGATGGCAATGGCGATCACCGGTGTCTTAAAGCGCGGATGCAGCCAGGTCAGGAAACGGGGCAGCGCGCCGTCCAGCGCCATGCCGTAGATAATACGCGGCACGGCGGCCATCAGCGTATTGATGGTGGCGCAGCCGGCCAACAGCAGCCCGACCCCCAGCCAGTACTGGCCGGCGTGGCCCATCACCCGTTCGGCGAAGGCCGGGATCGCCATCGGTGTATCCAGCAGATGGACGTTGTTGGCCGCGTCGAGCACGGTATTCTCCACCTGGCGGTTGATCGCCGCGCCGTAGATAAACATGCAGCTGGCGACCCCCAGCAGGCCCAGCGCCATCGCCCGCGGTATGGTGCGGTGGGCCTGTTTGATCTCCGGCGCCATCGGCGTCACCAGTTCGCAACCGACGAACATAAACATCGCCATGCCGATATAGCCGAACAGGCCGTTGATATCGCTAACGTTCAGCGGCGTGCCGAACCAGCCGGAAAGATGAGTCACCGGCGCCATAAAAATGCCGCACAGGCCGAAAATGGTCAGCGTGGTCCACATGCCGAAGGTCAGCACCACTTCGACCTTGCCGAAGATTTCCACGCCGATGGCGTTGAGCAAGCCGAAAATCACCACCATGCCGACGCCCACCATCCAGGTGTTCTGGTGAGCGGCCATCTGGGCGTTAATCGACTCGAAGTTCACCAGCGCCATAATGCCCGCCAGGATCGTCTCCGCCGTCCCGGCGAAGATATGGACGATCAGATAGGCGCACAGCGCGCCGGTGATAGCGAAGAAGCGGCCCATGCCGCAGGAGATATAGTCGTACACCGAACCGGTGGTGGGAATGAGCGTCGCCGCCTCGGCAAAGGTGGTGACCTGCGCCTGCATCATAATAAAGGCCAGCAGCACCGCCAGCGCGAAGGTATCGCCGCCCATGCCGAAGCCGCTGGTGACCGTCAGGATCACCGGGCTGGCCATGATCAGCCCGACGGAGCTGGCGAGGGTGGTCGGGAAGCCGACGACGCCGCGCTCAAGATGGCTGGCGAGTCTGTTACTAAACATAGTCAACCTCTGCACAATAATGGGGTAGCAGGGAATAGCCAGCGCCACTCCCGGATAGTCATAATTTAGGCGGGCATCCTGCTCAACGAATATCGTCCGGAAGGTGGAGGGCGGCGCATGATTCTGTGACGCAGTCGATGAATGTCGCGGCGGATAAACAATATGACCCCGAAAACCGGGGCCATCCGTCTGGCCACGTTGCGCCTGTTTCTGCCGGATGGCGGCTGCGCCTTATCCGGCCTACGGTCCGTGCGGCCTGCCTTTAATTTATTCACCATGCTGACTGAAACTGCCGGTGTTGGCGGCCTCAAACCCCCCGGTGGCGCTGCCGCTTACCGGGGCTACAGCGCTGCGCGATTTGGTAGCCCGGAGAAGGCGTAATGCGCCGCCGGGCATTATCAGTTTGTTAGCGGGTCTCGACGTTCGCCAGGTAGTGCTTCACAAAGCGCGGCGTCAGAATTTTCCACTCCACTTCGGTGCCCTGTTTAACAAACCAGCTGTCGCCCGGCGCAAAGCGCTGCGGCTCGCCGCCGGCGACGGTCAGCTCCACTTCGCCCTCCAGCACGGTGGCGTGCTCGGTAAACGGATAGGTCATGGTAAAGCTCCCCTCAGTGGACGAAAACAGTCCGCAGGTAAAGGCGTCCTGCGGCTCGCCGTAGATCATCGCGCCCGCTACCTGCGGGTCGCCAGCGGTCGGCGTCGCGCCGAGCAGGCTGACGCTGCCGATCGGCTGCAGATCAGGTACCGGGTGTTTAAGTTTAAAAGCGTGCATAGCGTTCTCCTGGTTAACTCCGGCCTTTCCAGAAACCGGCGGTTTGATGCATCAGTTTTCCGGCCGTGACTAATAGCAAGCGCAGACTGTCACGACCGTGGATGGTCGCGTGGGGGATGCTGCTCAGCAGGCGATAGCGGTCGGAACCGCCGTTGATCCCTTCGGCGAGGATTTTGCACACGATGTGCGACGGGGTGACGCCGAAGCCGGAGTACCCCTGGACGTAAAAGACGTTGTTGTGATCGCGTAGGGTGCCGATCTGCGGGAACAGATTGGCGCTACAGGCCATCGGCCCGCCCCACGCAAAATCGATCTTCACATCCCTGAGATAGGGGAAGACCTCCGCCAGCAAGGTGCGGTTCCAGGCGGCGAAATCGTTCGGCGTATACTCCACAAAGCGGGTGGCGCTGCCGAACAGCAGGCGGTTTCCCCGGGTGACGCGGTAGTAGTTAATTACCGGGCGAATATCGCTGAAGGCGCCGCGCAGCGGGCTGATGCGCTCGATCAGTTCATCGGAGAGCGGCTCGGTCGACACCTGGTAGGAGTAAGTGACCAGCGTCTTGTTGTAGATCTCCGGCTCCATATTGTTGAGGAAACTGTCGCAGGCCCACAGCAGTTTGGCTGCTTTGACGCTGCCCATCGCGGTGCGTACCCGCACCTGTTTGCCGTAACTCACCTCCACCACCGGTGAGGATTCGAAAATCTTCACCCCCAGCGAGTGGGCGGCCTGCGCCGAACCGAGCAGCATATTGAGTGAATGGATCTGGCCGCCGCCCATATGTTTCAGCGCGCCGCAGTAGACCTCGGAGCCCACCACCTGCTGCACCTCTTTTCCGGTATACAGTTCGATCTCTTCATCCGGGGTAGCGGCTTTAAACTCCTTCTCCCACTGGCGCAGCGTTTTAAGCTGTCGCTGGTTATAGGCGAGATAGCCGTAGCCGGGCACGAAATCGGCGTCGATGTTGTATTTGCGGATGCGTTCGCGAATGATGCCCGCGCCGAGGTTGGCGATTTTAAACAGCGTCTCCAGCCCCTCTTTGCCGACGTGCTTTTTTACCGCTTCGATATCGTGGCCGATACCGGCCATCACCTGGCCGCCGTTGCGCCCGGTGCCGCCGTAGCCGAGATGGCGCGCCTCCAGCACCACCACGTTGGTGATCCCCTGTTCCGCCAGCTCAAGGGCGGTGTTAATGCCAGAGAAGCCGCCGCCGATAATTACCACATCGGCTTCAATATCTTCCCGTAGCGCCGGGAAATGGAGGTGATATTTCTTCGTCGCGCCGTAGTAGTTCAGCGCATCGATCTTGATGTTCATCGCGTTACCCTGTGGTCTTGCCTGGCTCAAGACCCTCATCACAGCACGCCGCGCGGGCGTTGAATATCGTCCGGAAGAATGACGTTCTTTAGAACGATAGGCTGCGGCGGGAAGCCGTGCTGTGATGGGTTAACTTTGCTGAAAAACGGGTGCTGACGATGAGCGAGATAACCTTACTGGCGGAAGTGACCGCCTTCTTACGCCAGCCGCACGGGCAGTTTATTGCCGGTCAACGTGAGGCGGGCCGCGGCGCGCCGTTCGCGGTGATCAACCCGGCGACCGGGCAGGCGATTGCCGAGGTCACCGCGGCGGATAGTGACCAGGCGGATCGCGCTATGGAGAGCGCCCGCCAGGCGTTTAGTCAGTGGCGCGAGATGCCGACGCTGGCGCGCGGCGCGCTGCTGCTGAAGCTGGCGGACACGCTGGCAGAGCATCGCGAAGCGCTGGCGCAGCTGGAAAGTCTCTGTTCCGGCAAAACTATCACGCTGGCGCGGATGCTCGAGCTGGACCAGTCGGTGGCGTTCCTGCGCTACTTCGCCGGCTGGGCGGGGAAAGTCACCGGTGAAACGCTGGATGTCTCGCTGCCATCGATGGCCGGGGAGAAATATACCGCCTTTACCCGCCGCCAGCCGCTGGGGGTGGTGGTTGGCATCGTGCCGTGGAACTTCTCCATCATGATTGCCATCTGGAAGCTGGCGGCGGCCCTGGTCTGCGGCTGCACCATCGTCCTCAAGCCGAGCGAATATACGCCGCTGACGCTGCTGCGCGTGGCGGAGCTGGCAAAAGCGGTGGGTATCCCGGATGGGGTGATTAACGTGGTCAACGGCGCCGGCGGCGAGATTGCCCAACGGCTGATTACGCATCCGGCCTGCGCCAAGGTGAGCTTCACCGGCTCGGTGGCCACCGGTGAAAAAGTCCAGCAGTCGGCCAGTGCGTCAGGTAAACGGGTGACCCTTGAGCTGGGGGGCAAAAACGCCGCGCTGTTCCTCGATGACCTGACGCCGGAGGCGATGGTCAACGGCATTATTGAAGCTGGCTACCTGAACCAGGGGCAGATTTGCGCCGCTGCGGAACGTTTTTATCTGCCGCAGGGAAAACTGGATGCGGTACTGGCGCTGCTGAAAGACAAGCTCAGCGCTTTTGCGCCGGGGTCGCCGCTGGATGAACGGACGCTGATGGGGCCGCTGGCCAACCGCCAGCAGTATGACAAAGTTTTGCGGCTCATTCAGACCGCCCGCGACGAGGGCGATACCATCGTCTGCGGCGGCGAAGCGCTGCCGGGGGAGGGCTATTTCCTGCAGCCGACCGCGGTTAAAGTGCGCAGCGAAGAGAGTACTCTGATGCGCGAGGAGACCTTCGGCCCGGTATGCAGCTTTATTGGCTATCGCAGCGAAGAAGAGGCGCTGGCACGAATTAATTCTTCGCCGTATGGACTGGCGGCCAGCGTCTGGTCGGATAATATTCGTCAGGCGCTACGCTACTCGGAGGCGATTGAGGCCGGCATCGTATGGGTCAATATGCATACCTTCCTCGACCCGGCGGTACCGTTCGGCGGTATGAAGGGCTCGGGCATCGGGCGCGAATTCGGCAGCGCGTTTATCGATGATTATACGGAGCTGAAGTCGGTGATGGTGCGCTATTAATCGCCGTTCAGCGACATAGCGCTGTCATGTGTCGCTTTGCGCCAGATAGGCAACACATTGTGTGCCTTCTGGCCTGCAACCCGGGCGGTGCACGGCATCGCTTCCGGGACGCTTTTCCCGTCACGGATCCTTTCTTCCCCTCCTAATCCGCCATTGCCGTAAAAAAAATCAGCAGATTATCTTTTTTGCCCGCCAGGACTTGTTTGACATTAGATAATGAGTATAGTTCTCGTTCTCTTTTTCATTCGTAATTTTGGCAAGGTTCGAGCTGCGCCAGTGAGTCGTTCACTAAGAGTCGCGAAGGCGTAGGGTGACGTAAAGACAGCAGGCTGGAAACACACAATATCGGCCGCTGCGCGTCCATCGGGTCATTGATTTTTTATAGGGTTGATCCAATGAAATACACACTTCCGGCGTTGACGCTGGCCATCAGCGCGGCGTTAAGCGGCTGCGCGACGCCTCATTCCTCTGCCGTTTCCCAACCGGTTGTCGACTCGCCAGTCCCTAACGTGGCGCAACCGCTGCAGCGCCAGCTAGCGGAAGGGCTGTACGAGATGGCGTTAAGCCCGCAGGGTGATGCGCTGTACGTCGCCAGCGCTGAAGGCTTTAAAAATGTACAGGGCGGGGCGGTTTACACACTGGATCCGCACACCCTCAATACCATCGGCCTGACGCATACCGATCTGAAAAACTTCGCTTTACAGCTCTCTGCGGAGGGTAAAACGCTGTATGTCAGCAATTCGCTGGACGGCGGCATCAGCGCTATCGACACCGCCACCGGCAAGGTAAAAAACCGCCTGCTGTTCAGCGAGCGCAATGAAAAAGGTCGCCCTTATGGGGCCCGTCAGCTGCTGTTGCTGAATAATACTCTCTACGTTGGCGCGGTCGCCGACCCGGCGCAAATCTGGGTGGTTGACGCCACTACCCTGAAGCTGAAAACGCGGATTAAAAATACCGGTAAATGGATGACCGGCCTGCACTACTCCGCGCAAACCGGTCGCGTGTACGCCGCTAACGGCAGCGGTGAAATTCTGGTGATCAACCCGCGTAACCAACGCATTGAACAGCGCTGGAAGCCGCTGGGCGACAAGCCGGCGCTGCTCCTTAATATGGCCGAAGATAGCGACACCGGCCGTCTGTTCGTGACCGACAACTCGAAAGCGAAAACCACTCTGGTGCTGGATATCCACAGCGGCAAGCTGCTTAAACAGCTCGACGTCGGCGATTCGCTGGCGGTGCAGTTCAATAAGAAACGCCACGAAATTTATATTTCACAGCGTGAATCCGGCAAGGTCATCAGCCTTGACGCCAGCCGCTACACGCTGAAGAAAAGCTGGGCGCTGCCGGCCAATCCCAACAGCTTGCTGCTTTCCGCCGATGGTCAGACGCTGTTTGTCACCGTCAAACAGCCCTTCAATAAAGACCACTCCACTAAAGGCCCGGACAGCGTCGTACGTATCGACCTGAACGCGCAATAAAAATAACGGGTCCGGCGACGGGCCCTTTGATTCATTTATCCTCATCCATGGGGCAAATTATGCACACCACGCACTATTCATCCTTCCCGCTGCGTAAAACGCTGCTGGCCTTAGCCATCGGCGCCGCCAGTCAAACGGCGATGGCCGCGGACGCTGCCGCTGCGAAGCAGCCTGGCGAAGAGACCCTCATCGTCGAGGCTAACGAAACCAGCGATTTTAAATCCGGCGGCGACCTGGTGGTTCCGGCATTCCTCGATGGCCAGATCGCCCACGGCGGCCGTCTGGGGATGCTTGGCGAACAAAAAGCGATGGACGTCCCGTTTAACGTCATCGGCTATACCTCGAAGCTGATTCAGGATCAGCAGGCGAAAACTATCGCCGATGTCGTCAGTAACGACGCTGGCGTGCAGGCCGTACAGGGCTACGGCAACTTCGCCGAGACCTATCGAATCCGCGGGTTTAAGCTCGATGGCGATGACATGACGATGGGCGGCCTGGCGGGCGTGGTGCCGCGTCAGGTGATGGACACCCAGATGCTGGAGCGCGTTGAAATTTTCAAAGGGGCTAACAGCCTGCTTAACGGCGCGGCCAGCAGCGGCGTCGGCGGG
>OGSC01000712.1_pt1 | contig 11414 bp, 11 predicted proteins | sample 1573751 | NCBI WGS metagenome assembly OGSC01 (sample SAMN03295840, study PRJEB24534) | human gut metagenome | isolation source: fecal sample 8 from infant 5 | host: Homo sapiens | place: USA: Pittsburgh, PA | collected 2014-07
ATATATATGTATTAGTTAAAATAAAAATATTAAATAGGTTTAGGTTTAAAGTTTTAATAGCATGAATAATGTCATTAAATTTTAGGCCTTATTGTTTTGCTTAGAAATAGTAAGTTTATATTAATAAAAATCATGAGATAAAATATATTCGAAAATTAGGTATTTAAAGTTGTAAATATAGAAATACTAAGCTTTATAAGAGAGATTTTTATTGTAATATACTTTTCGGTAAAAGGTAAAAAGGGGGTATTTTGTGAAGAATATTTTTAAGATTTATAGAAGAGATCTACAAAATATAATAACAAATTGGGTAGCTATAGTTGTAGTGTTAGGGCTTATGATATTACCTTCCTTATATGCCTGGTTTAATATAAAGTCTTCTTGGGATCCATACGCTAATACAAAGTCAATATCTGTAGCCGTAGTAAATAAAGATAAAGCTGCTGTTTTTAAGGGCCAAAGCATTAATGTAGGAGAAGAGCTTGTAAATAAACTAAAAATAAATAAAAATATTGGATGGAAATTTGTTGATGAAAAAGAAGCTGAAAAAGGAGTAAAGTATGGAAAGTATTATGCCAGTGTAATGATACCAGAAGACTTTTCTTATAAAATTTTATCTATAACGAGAGACAAACAAGAAAAACCTACCTTAATTTATTCTGTAAACGAAAAGAGCAATGCAGTGGCACCTAAGATAACAAGTAAAGGCGTTACAACAGTACAAAATGAGGTTACAAAAACCTTTGTAAAAACAGTAAATGGTATTATATTTGAAATATTTAATAAGTTGGGAATAGAGTTAGAAAAGGGAAAACCAAAACTTAAAGATTTAATGAATATGATTTTTTATGTTAATGATAAGATACCTGAAATAAACGCTTCTATAGATAATCTAGAAAAAGGTGCTATAACCTTAGAGGAATTTATAGAAAAAATAAATAAGGATATTCCTCTAATAAAGGATACTATAAATAAGGCTTTAAGTGCAGGGGATAAAACAAAATTATTTTTATCAAAATCTAAAGAAGGAATAAATAATGTAGCACCCTATATAAAACAGGATTTAATTATAGCTAAAAAAATAAATAATACAGCAGAAGTTTTAATAGGGGAAGGTGTAGGAGTAATAGAAAAAAATTCTCAGCAAGCTAAAGAGGATTTAGTAGCATCAAAGGATAAGTTAACTAATGTAAAAGAAATTTTAAATAGTACATTGGAATTAGTTGATATTATAAATAAAGATAAAAAAAATATTATACTGAACGATTTTGAAAATAGAATTAAAGATATGAAGGAAAGGGTAAATAATAAAATAGAAAATATAAATACTGTAGTATCTTCCATAGATAGAGGCGAAAAAGTATCTGTAGAAGTACTAAATAGGCTAAAAAATAAAGCCAATGGTATAGATTCTATACTAAAACAGATTATAGAGGATTTTAATCCTAAAATAGTACCAGCTATAAATAACGTTCTTAATGATTTAATAGTTGTAGCAGATAATGCTATACAACTGTTAAAGAATGCTAATGAAAATTTACCAGAGGCAACTGAGCTATTAGATAAAGGATATACTGGAGCAGAAAAAGGTATAAAAGGCATAAAAATTCTTAAATCTAATTTACCATCTATAGAAAAATCTATAGGAGAAGTATCAAATAAGCTTAAAACTTTAGATGATGATGAAAGATTAAATGAAATAATAAAATTAATGAAAAATAATGCAAAAATAGAAAGTGATTTTATATCCAACCCTGTAGAAATAAAAGAAAATAGAATTTATCCTATTCCTAATTATGGATCAGCCATGGCTCCCTTTTTTACAACTTTATCCCTTTGGGTAGGAGCATTAATTTTAGTTTCTATACTTTCAGTAGATGTAAAAGATATAAAAGGAGCAAAAAAACTAAAAGTATATGAAAAATACTTTGGTAGATATCTTACATTTATGACTATAGCTATATTTCAAGCTTTAATAGTTAGTTTAGGGGACATATATTTATTAAAAGTATATGTATCAAATAAACCAATATTTATTTTATTTTCAATATTTATAAGCATAATATTTTCTATGATAATATATACATTAGTATCTGTGTTTGGTAATGTAGGAAAAGCTTTAGGAGTAATACTTCTGGTGCTTCAAATATCTGCTTCAGGAGGAACTTTCCCTATAGAAGTTACTCCAGGATTTTTTCAAAGGATAAATCCATTATTACCTTTTACTTATGCTGTATCAGGTATGAGAGAAGCGGTGGGAGGAGTTATAGAAGGTATACTTTTAAGAGATATAGTAGTATTGCTAATTTATTTTACTCTATCAATACTATTAGCCTTATTATTAAAGAAAAAACTAGAAAAAATAAACAGGAACTTTATGAGAAAGTTTAAAGAAAGTGGTCTAGTTGAAGAATAAACTAATTAATAAGTAACATTAGTTACGGAATTTTTAATTGAAAAATATTATTATATAAATATAGAAAATGTAATCCCTTTAGTTCATGCTATAGGAGAGATTTGAAGGAGGAGTTATTACATGACAAAAAAACCATTAATAAAAAATATAGATTTTGCAAGACCCATAGAGATGGAATCTTTAGTAAATTATGAAGATGGTACAGTAGTAAGTAGAACTTTGGCACAAGGGAAGCCACTAAGCGTAACTTTATTTGCTTTTGATAAGGGTGAAGAAATAAGTTCTCATTCAGCTTCAGGAGATGCTATGGTTTATATTTTAGATGGTGAAGCAGAAATAACTATAGGAGAAGAAAAGTTTAATGTTAAAAAAGGAGAAACTATAGTAATGCCAGCTAATGTACCACATGCATTATTAGCTACAGAAAGATTTAAAATGCTTTTAACTGTAGTTTTTAGTTTATAATAAATTTTTCATAATTATCAAGTGAAGAATTTATTTAGATGTTATCTATTAAAAGGAGATATATAAAGGTTAAGTTTATGATATTTTACAAACTATAAATTTTATTTTAGATGAAAAAGCTATGAAATTAAGGTATTAACCCTATTTTTCATAGCTTTTATATTCTTGGATTGTTCATTTTAAATCAAATCTAAAAAATATTAATTTAAAATGAACTTATTGTATAAGAGATTATTTAATCAAATATTGTTACAAATTTTATAGAGTACATATCAGCCATAATCAAATGATTAGTGTCTACTTCATCTATTAAAACATAGCTTATTCCAACACCTACTAGGGTACCTTCTTTGTCTATGAACATATTAGTACCTATTAAAAAATCTATTTTTACTCTTTTACCTATTTGAGTTTTTAAAAAGCCTTGATTATATAAGATATCATCTTGTATAGAAGGCATAAATTGAGCATTAGGGCTAGGTGCTGGTGCAGGTGCAGGTGCAGGTGCAGATTGAGGTTCATTAGTGACCACAGGTGATGCAGCATCAGTATACATATAATCTTCATTTTTATTAGCTATGTTATTGTTGCATCTATTCATATCATTATAATTTATGTTATCCATAGAAGAAGCCATATTAGGCATATATGGATTATACATTGGAGAATTACCCCAAGTCATGTAAGGCATAGGCCTCATATTCATATTTTCATCACCAGGATTATTTTCTAAATAAGAATAATCATCAATAAACATAAAATTCCTCCTAATTTATTTATTAAGTTTGTGCATATAACTCAGTGGGATTATAAAAACAATGCTGAACAACTCTTACTTGGAAAGAACCAGTACCATTTGCTGGAAAAGTATAAGGGCAACTTGGCCTAAAAGGATTAAAATACCAAAGAGAATATCCTATATTATATAGTCTATTACCAGATAATGCCCAGTCGGCTATATCATAGTGTACTTGCTCTGGTGGAGTAGCCCAAATAGTTTGGGGGTTAGGAATTCCTCTTAATACATCTCTCACACAATCAAATTGGCCAGGTTGATAAATAACATTTCTTAAATTACCTTGACCAATTCTGTGATATTCACCATAAGGCACTCTAACTCTATTCATAACTACAGTAGCTACGGCTTGCATTCCATTTTGCCCTTCACCACCAGCTTCACATTTTATAATTCTAGCTAATAATTCCCTATCGGAATATGCCATAAAAATACACCTCATAAAAAGTCATTACAATATTAATTTATTCATAGTATCAAAAAAAGTACTAATTATTTTAAACTTTTGTTGAAATAGTATAAGTTGAAGAGATTATTATTCTAATAGACGCTTTTTTTAAAGAAATATTTACTGTGAGGATAGTTTATAGAGTGATTTATTAATATTACAGTTGGTAATTGTTATTAAATTTAATATAAAATTTCTTCTAAGGCGTCTAAGTCTTTTATAGTTATTATATTTTTCTCAACATCTATTAACTTATCATTTTTCATATTAATAAGTTCCCTTGATAGAGAAGGCCTGGGTATACCGAAGGTTTCAGCTAAAGCCTGTCTGGACATATTTAATTTTAAAGTCAAACTATTTTGAGTTCTATATTGATCCAATAAAAAACTAGAAATTTTTTGACGAATAGTTTCATAAGATAAATTTTTTACTTTTTTATTTAACATTAATATTTTATTAGATAGAAGTCCCATTAAGTTATTTAAAATTAAAGAGTCTAAACCACAAAGTTTAATGATATCTTCCTTAGATATAAACATAACCTTACTATTAGAGTTAGATAGTATAGTAGAAGGATATTTATTCATAGAAGAAAATACAATAACTTCACCAAAAATATCTCCAGTGACTAAGGTTGTAATAGTAACAGTCTTTCCAGAAGAAAATAATTTTTGTATTTCCATGCTCCCATCTAATATAATACCTATAGTAGAGCAGGCATCACCTTCTATAGCGATTATTTCATCTTTCTTATAATCTTTTACTTTATAATTTATATTCTTAAGAATTTTTTCTATGCATTTTTCCTCAAAATCTTTAAACAATATACATTTACTTAAAACACAAAAAATATTATTCATAAACGAACCTCCGTAAATTTTATGGTGGTAACATTAGTTACAGAATTATTTACATAATAGTACTATAATAAATATATAAAATCAACAGGAGGAATATAAAAATGATTAGAAAGATAGTTAATATAGATAAAGAAAAATGTAATGGATGTGGATTATGTGTAACAGCTTGTCATGAAGGAGCTATAGAGCTAATAGATGGCAAAGCAGTTTTAGTTAGTGATGAATATTGTGATGGGTTAGGAGATTGTCTTCCAGAATGTCCAACAGGAGCTATAAAGATAGTGGAAAGAGAAGCTGCAGAATATAATGAAGAATTAGTAGAAAAAAGAATGGCTATGAAAAAGTCAGCAGAAGAAAATAAAGAAAAAATGCCCTGTGGATGTCCAGGAACTATGGCAAAAGCTATTAAGAGACCAGTAAAAAATGTTAACTTAAATATAAAAGAAAAAACCAAAAAAAGTGATGAGAAAATGGATATGGATTCAGAATTACAACAATGGCCTGTACAAATAAAATTAGTCAATACAAAAGCTCCATATCTACAAGATGCAAATTTATTAATAGCAGGGGACTGTACAGCATATGCTTATGGTAATTTTCATAAAAAATTTATAAAAGACCGTATAACGTTAATAGGATGTCCAAAACTAGATGATAATGAATACTATAAAGAAAAAATAGCAGAAATATTAAAAAACAACAACATAAAAAGTATAACTGTAGTAAGAATGGAAGTACCTTGTTGTGGCGGCATAGTAAATGCAGTTAAACAGGCTATGTTAAAATCAGAAACTATAGTACCATTTAATGAAGTAATAATAAGTACAGACGGAAGAATAAAATAAAGAAATTACGACTTAAAAGGAAGTTATACTACCCTTGGTTTAAAAAAGGGATATGTGGTTAGAAAGGCAACTCACTTCAATAAGAGATTCTAATTTGTTTTTTCTTAAAATATATGGTTCCAAATCATAACTCGCTGAACGCTCAGACAATAATTTGGAACATACATATATTTTGCAAAAACAACTAAGAATCTCTAATTTTGTTCAAATGCCTTTTACACCACATATCCCTATTTTTTAAACTACGGGAAGCTAGAATAACTCTTTAAAAGTTGTTAAGTCACAATTTCCTTATATTTTATAATATCCTCAATGGAAAGAACGGTTAAATTATGTTTCTTAGCAAAATCAATTATTTGTGGTAGGCGAGCCATAGTTCCATCAGGATTTGTAAGTTCGCACAAAATTCCTGCAGGTTTATATCCTGCTAAATGCATTAGATCAACGGTGCCTTCTGTATGGCCAGGTCTAGTTAATACACCTCCTGTACGGGCACGAAGTGGGAAAACATGACCAGGATGACATAAGTTTTCAGGCTTGCAGTCATCTTTTATTGCAGTAAGAATTGTAGTAACTCTATCTGTAGCGGAAACACCTGTAGTTACGCCTTCTTTAGCTTCAATTGAGATAGTGAATGCGGTTTCGTACTTACAGGTATTATTAGGTACCATTTGAGTTAAACCTAATTTTTTTACTTTTTCATCTGTTAAGCAAAGACAAACAATACCGCTACATTCTCTTATTAGCATAGCCATTTGAGGTACTGTAATAGTTTCAGCAGGAAAAATAAGATCTCCTTCATTTTCACGATTTTCATCGTCAACAAGAAGTACTCCCTTGCCATTTTTTAGATTATCTAATGCTTTTTCTACACGGTTTAAAGAATTGCCAAACTGAGTTAATAGTGATTCATTCATTTAAAATTCCTCCATATTGTGAAAAAATTTATATAAAGCACCTCAGTTCTTTATTATACGTATATTATTTTTATACTTTTTTCTAAATAACACATAAAAACTCCCCTTAAGTAGCCTTAAGGGGAGTTGAAAACACAATAAATATACATAATAAAAAAATACGCATAATTGTATTTACCTTCTTTCATCCAGACTATACTGTCGGCTTCGGAATTTAACCGAATCTGCCTTATGGCTCGCGGGCTATACCGCCGATAGGGAATTTCACCCAACCCTGAAGGATACTTTATATAACTTTATTATTAATATAACATCTCAAAATTACCTTGTCAAACCAAAATATAAATTAATATACAAATTATAAAACAATAGGTAATTAGAGAATGAGGTAAGTTCTGATACTTATTTATATTGTACCTTTCTTGACTTACAGAAAATTATCTTTAAAAAGTTATACTAGCTTCAGTATATTAAAAATTTGGATATATGGCGTAAAAGGTATTCGAAAAAGCTTAGATATTCTTATTTGTTTTTTGAAAATATATTAGAAAAAACTGATTGTTTGAGCGGTCAGCGAGTTATCATTTTTTTCAATATATTTTATAAAAAACAAATTTAGAATATCTTAGCGAATTAAGTTGCCTTTATAGACATATATTCCTTTTTAATAGACTGTAGGTAAACTTACTTTAAGTGGTAATTCCCTAAAATGTTATTGAAGATCTTTTAAGAGCTGCACTTATTGCATTATAAAGTATTACTGTAGCAATTGTATTTATTACACAAGCAGGTAACACAACAGTTAAAACTAAAGTCATAAATGGAGCTGGTAGAGAAACTAATAATAAAGCAGAACCTAAGAAAACAAAACCACTTATAAAGGTTCCTGTGATTGATAATATAATCATTCTTGCTTGATTTTTAACTTTACCATCTGTGAATTTAACTAATAGGAATAATATATTTGTAGTAACTATTTTATCTATTAGATTAGGAATTTGTCCTGCAGGAAAAGTTGTAGTAGCTGCTGTTAAAATTCCTGATAGAAGACCAATTACTAATGTAGTTTTATAATCCTTTGCAATTATTAGGGCTATAAACATCATAGCTAATAAAAAATCTGGTTTCATTCCAAATAGTAGTGGAGGTGAAATTTGATGTAATAATAAGCCTATGGCTAAAAGTAGTGAACAGATTATCATTTTCTTTAAATTCATAATAATATCCCCTTTCGAATATAAAAAATAATTTGTTTTAAAATATAAATTCCATTGCCAATCACATTCTTCAGTTCAAGCCATAGTTACACCTCCTTTTAATATTTCTTATGAAGTTTGATTATAAAAACCCATAAAACAGTTTCTTTAACTACTATTTCACAAATTTATGGTTATAGTTAGTATTTTCATTTTTTATACTATAGTTAAAAAATTACTTGAATTATCAAATAAAAGTATTTATTCTGTTATAAATTAATTTTGACAAATAAAAAAATCCTCTATCCTAATATTTATTAGGACGAAGATTATATTTCGCGGTGCCACCTAATTTATGTTTAAATAATAGTAATTTAAACATATCTCAAATTCAGGTACTAACATACCCTATCCCTTTTAACGGTAGGCTTCCGATAAATACTACTTTCTGTAAAAGATTTCGCTTTATTTCTCCAAGGCCCATTCACTAAAACTCCTATTGTTAAGATTACACCATCCTTAACTCTCTTTAAATATTCCTCTTAGTTACTCTTCCTTATCAATGAATTAGATTATTTATTTTTAAAAAGTATAACATAATAACTTAACAAAGTAAAGTGATAAATAAAAATTTTATTATATTATTTATAAGTAAAGGTTGACAAAAAAACATATACTGTATATATTATATATATACAGTATATACGATATAAGGTAAGGTGTTTATGAATGAAGATATTAATATCTAATGCTTCAGAGCAGCCTATATACGAACAAATCCTTTGCCAAATAAAAGCCGCTATAATACAAGGAGAATTAAAAGAAGGGGAGATACTTCCATCTATAAGGAATTTAGCCAAAGAAGTTGGGGTAAGTGTTATAACTACAAAACGAGCTTATGAAGAGCTTGAAAAGGAAGGCTTCGTAGAAACGGTAAAAGGAAAAGGAACTTTTGTAGCTGCTCAAAATAAGGAGCTTTTAAGAGAAAAGAAAATAAAAATTATAGAAGAAAAATTAAATGAAGTTATAGAGGAAAGTAAATTATTGGACATATCTTATGAGGAAATTTTAGAAATACTTAAAATATTATATTTTCAATAAAATACTTACCTATGTACTTATCAGCGCTTAGAGTCCCTTTTATAGAAAAATAGATAACTCAAAGTTTAATCCAGAAATCTAAATCTATGATTTAAAGTAAGTGATTTACATAGACTGCTGATTTAGAGTTTGTTTCTTACATAGAGTGTTATGTATAAATGATATAAATAGGGTAAATATCCGTATGAAAAAGGAGGATATAATATATGAATAAAATATTAGAAGTAAGAAATTTAAAAAAAGAGTATAAGGATTTTTCATTGGAAAATATAAATTTTCAGTTGGATAGAGGATATATTATGGGATTCATAGGGCCTAATGGGGCAGGCAAAAGTACTACTATAAAATTAATTATGAATTTAATAAAAAAGGATTCTGGAGATATAAAAATATTTGGTATGGATAATGTAAAGGGGGAAAAAGAAGTAAAAGAAAAAATAGGCTTTGTATATGATGAAAATTATTTTTATGACCATGTAAATATAGAAACTATGAAAAAAATAATAGCTCCTTTTTATAAAGGGTGGAGTGATAAAACTTTTAGTAAATATTTGAAAACTTTTGATTTAGATCCTAAGAAAAAAATAAAAAATCTATCTAAGGGTATGAAAATGAAATTTTCATTAGCTCTAGCTCTTTCCCATAACGCGGAACTTATAATAATGGATGAGCCTACAGCAGGATTAGACCCTGTATTTAGAAGAGAAATTTTAGATATACTATATGATTTAATCCAGGATGAAAATAAAAGTGTATTTTTTTCTACACATATAACTACAGATTTGGAAAAAATAGCAGATTATATAACTTTTATAAATAAAGGGAAAATAGTGTTTTCAGAAAACAAGGATGAAATCATGGAAAAGTATGATCTAGTAAAAGGTGGATTAGATTTTTTAAATGAAGAAACAAAAAAATATTTTGTAGGTATAAATAAAAATTCTTTTGGTTTTGAGGGGTTAACTACTTCAGCTAATATTATAAAAGAAATAACTAGAAAGGGAGAACTTATAATAGAAAAACCAAGTTTGGAGGATATTATGGTTTATACAGTAAGGGGGTAGGAATAAATGCTAAATTTAATAAAAAAGGATTTAATTATTACTAAGTCCTATATAATAAAAATTTTAGCCCTTTTGGCACTTTATATATTTATTTTTGATAAAACAGATAAACAAGGTATATGTATACTTAGTATTTATTTAATAGTGTCTATGCTTATTTCAATCTCATTTTATTATGGAGAAGGAGCAAAGGAAGATTGTATGTTAAAGTCTCTTCCAGTTAAGAAAAAAGAGGTGGTTTTAGCTAAGTATACTTCTATAATAGTATACTTTATAATATCTTTAATATTACTGTATATAACTAATTTTATAGTTTATGCACTAAATTTTAAAGATATAATTGAATCTCCACAAATTAGCACTATTTTTTCTAGCTTAAGTGTTATATTTACTTCTATGGCAATACAATTACCTATATATTTTAAACTTGATTATAGAAAAGGAAGACTTTTAAATACTTTTATATATTTTTGTGTTTTTTCAGTGATATATGGTATATATGATAATAATCATTTGAATAATTATAGAACAACTTATAATATTAGTAATAATGTATATGAAAAATTTGTTTTAATAATCACACTAATAAGCATAATTTTATTTGTTATATCTTCTGCTTTATCCATAACAATATATGAAAAGAAAGAGAGCATGTAATATGAAGAATATTATTAATTTAATAATTAATGATTTAATGTTATGTAGAAAAATTTTTTTAGTTTCCATACCTATGATAATGTCTTTGGTTTTTTTAGGGTTAGAGTGTAATATGAGTGGAGAGCAACATTATATATATATTTATGTCATAGCTATGACTTCTTATATATTAATAAACTATGTAGAACAAGCTATAAGTAAAAATAAGAGTAATATGTTTATATATAGTTTACCTATTGAAAAAAATAATATAGTTTTAGAGAAATATTTATTTGTAATTAGTATAAATGTAATAAATTGGGTGATATGTATTTTGACAACTGTGGTATTTTCAATTATTCTAAAGGGAAGACTTATAGGAAATATATGTTCTATAGGTGATTTTGTTTTTGCAACTACTTTAGTTTCTATATATTATAGTGTATACTATCCATTATATTTCAAATTAGGATCTAATAAACTAAATCTTTTTAATAGATATATCTATATGCTTATAATTCTTTTACCTGTAATTATTCAAAAAATAGTAGGGATTTTAAATATATCTATATCTAAAAAAGATTTTTATAGACAAATCAATATCATTCAAAATGAGTTTTTATGGATAATATTATTTGAGATTATAATGGTTACTATTTCAGTATATATA
>OGSC01000715.1_pt1 | contig 11362 bp, 9 predicted proteins | sample 1573751 | NCBI WGS metagenome assembly OGSC01 (sample SAMN03295840, study PRJEB24534) | human gut metagenome | isolation source: fecal sample 8 from infant 5 | host: Homo sapiens | place: USA: Pittsburgh, PA | collected 2014-07
AATATAATAATCTCTTTAAGAAAGCTTATATACTCTGCATTCATAAGGTTTTAATGTAAACTCTGTTAAGTTTTTATGTTCACAAACCTCATAATTGTTAAGAATTAAATCCTTAGAATTAAGTTTTTCTTTCCCATACATGTACTTGGCATTTTCTCCAGTTAAATTAGCCATTATCAAGAACTTCTCATTATTTAAAGTTCTTGTATAAGCAAAGATATTTTCATCCTCTTCAAGGATTAAATCATATACACCATAGATTAAAGCTTCATTAGACTTTTTAAGTTTTATAAGCTTTTTATAGAAGTTTAAAACTGAATTTTCATCCCTTTCTTCAACTTCCACATTTATTCTTTTATAGTTCTCATTAACTCCTATCCAAGGTTTTCCACAAGTAAATCCTGCATTCTTACTTGAGTTCCATTGCATAGGTGTTCTTGAATTATCTCTTGAAGTTACCCAAGCTTCTTTTAATGCTATTTCCTCTGAAACACCACTTTCAATTCTTTCATTGTAAGTATTTATAGTTTTAACATCATCATACTCACATATGCTATGATATTTAACATTTGTCATACCAAGTTCTTGTCCTTGATATATGAAAGGGGTTCCCTTTTGTAAGAAATAAATTGCTCCAAAAGCTTTTGCACATTCAGTTAAATATTCCTTGTCATTTCCCCAAGTTGAAACAACTCTAGGTATATCATGATTTTCAATAAAAAGTGCATTCCATCCTTTACCTTCTAAAGAATTTTGCCAATTTGTTAAAACATCTTTGTATGCCTTCACATCAAATCCTTGTCCCTCTTCATAATTCCAAAGATTAAGATGCTCAAATTGGAATATCATATTAAATGTTCCCTCATCTTCAGCTACCCAGTGATCAGCTTCATTAGCACTAACTCCATTTGCTTCTCCAACGGTAACTATATCGTACTTTGAAAAAGTTTCTTCTTTTAGTTCCTTAAGATGAGAATTTATTCCCTCTACATTCATATGTTTTTCAAAGGATGAAACATATTTAAGTCCCTCTGGATTATCCATATCCTTAAGACCTTCTTCTTTTTTTATGTGACTTATAGCATCAACTCTAAATCCATCAATACCCTTATCAAGCCACCAGTTTATCATATTATATAGTTCTCTTCTTACCTCTTTATTCTCCCAGTTTAAATCTGGTTGCTCTTTAGCAAATAAATGCAGGTAATACTCTTCACTATTCTCACAGAATTCCCAAGCTGAACCTTTAAATATGCTCTCCCAGTTATTTGGTTCCTCATCCCCTTTACCTTCTCTCCAAATATACCAATCTCTTTTAGGATTATCCCTAGAAGATCTTGATTCTATGAACCATGGATGTTCATGACTAGTATGATTTATTACTAAATCTATAATAAGCTTCATCCCTCTATTATGAACCTCATTAAGCAATTCATTAAAATCATCCATAGTTCCAAATTCATCTAAGATATCTTTATAATCACTAATGTCATAACCATTATCATGATTTGGTGATTTATACATTGGACATAGCCATATTAAATCAATACCTAAATCTTTTAAATAATCTAATTTAGATATTATACCTTGAATATCACCTATACCATCACCATTAGAATCCATAAAGCTCTTAGGGTAAATCTGGTAAGCAATTAATTCTTTCCACCACTTTTTATTCATATTTTCTCCTTATGTTTACGTATATTGATTGAATTTTAGATTCGAACCATGTGCAAACGTTTGCCCACAATTCAAAAAAATTTGTTTTTTAGAATCACCTAAAAAACAGATTTTAAAATAAGGCTAAAATTCAAAGTTCGCAAAGCTCCTTTGAATTAAGTCTCATTTTTCCTATTGGCTATCAATTCTAAGATTCCAGCTTATTCAAGCTGTCATCAAGAATTGCTAAGCACTAGATAAATTCGGCTAAAATTCAAAGTTCGCAAAGCTCCTTTGAATTAAGTCTCATTTTATATTTTTATAATATCAGATTATTAAATCCTTTACAAAATTGATTTAAGAGAAAATTTATATTATTTTCTCTATTTATCTTTTATTTTCTCTTCTATACTCAAATTTTTGTGCAAACGTTTGCCCAAATTCCATGAGGAATTCTATCCTCTATCAATTAATTCAGTATCTACTATACAATATTTTTTTCTACCTACTAAATTTCCATTTAAATAATCTATAATCAGCTTAGTTGCCTCATACCCTAATTCTCTTGCATTAATATCTATAGATGAAATTGGTGGATTTTGATATTTAGTCATAGGTGTATTATTAAAACCTACTATTTTTACTCCTTCAATTCCCTCTTCATTTAAAAATTTATTTGCTCCTAAAGCAAGTAAATCATCTGTTGTAACAACTATCTTAGGAGTTCTTTTTGATATTATCTCCCTCATAGCCAAATACCCACATTCTTCTGAAAAATCTATCCCCTCAATAACCATAGTTTTATCATAATTTAAATTATTTGCCTTAAAAGCATCTTTAAATCCACTTAATCTATCTTTAGAAACATTCCAACTTTTCTTTCCCCCAATAAAAGCTATATCACTTTGTCCATCTTTTATAAATTTATCAACTAATTTAAACATTGCTTGAAAATTATCATTATCAACCCATAAAACATCCTCTTCATCTGGTCTTCCAATAACTACAAAAGGGAAATTTATGTCTTTTAAATATTTTATAGTCTTGTCCTCTTCTCTAACAGATAATAAACATAATCCTTCTAATAGATTATTACTTGAAAATTCCTTTATAGTCTTTAGTTCGTCCTCATCATTTTTACTAAAAGCATACATGATATAGTATCCATTTTCCTCTGCTGACATACTCATGCCTCTCATAGCTTCTACGAAAAAAGGATTTTTAAATGAATCATCTGCCTCATTAGGTAAAACTACCCCTAATATTTTTGTTTTATTGTTAACAAGACTTCTAGCTATTGCGTTGGGTTTATAATTTAATTTTTTTATAGCCTTATTTACTTTTATTTTAGTTTCTTCACTAATTTTGGGGCTATCAGATAAAACTCTTGAAACAGTTGAAGGGGCTACATTGGCTTCTCTAGCCACATCTTTAATTGTAACTTTCACAAAATCACTCCTTCACACTTTAAAATATACCATAAAATCCTTCTGCAATCTACAAAGTGATTTAATTGTATAAAAGTACATATTTCATAGAGTATTTATCAAAAAATAATTGAGGTACATCAAAAAGTTAATATTAAACCTTTCGATGTACCTCAAGTTAAAATTATTTCATTAGTTTACATATATCATTTGTGAAGTCTACAGGATCTTCAATGCTTAATCCTTCAACAAGTAAAGCTTGGTTATAAAGTAATTTTGTATATAGGTTAAATTTATCCTTATCATTTTCAAGGGCATCCTTTAATGAGTTAAATACTTCATGATTTGTATTAACTTCTAATACTTTTTGTGCTTTAACTCCTTGATTATTAGGCATAGTACTTAATATTTTTTCCATTTCTATTGAAACTTCACCTTCTGAAGATAAACATACTGGATAATTCTTTAGTCTACTTGAAGCTTTTACTGCACTTATTTTTTCTCCTAAAGCGTCCTTCATAGCTTCAAATATACCCTTGTTTTCTTCATTTTCTTTTTTGTTTTCTTCTTCTGATTCTATTCCTAAATCACCACTAGATACTGATTTAAATTCTTTTTCGTTATAGTTCATAAGCATTTTTATTGCAAATTCATCTACATCCTCTGTGAAATAAAGAATTTCATAGCCTTTATCTAATACCATTTCAGTTTGTGGCATTTTCTCTATTCTTTCATTTGATTCACCAACAGCATAATAAATGTATTTTTGATCTTCAGCCATTCTTTCAACATATTCAGCTAGGCTTACCATTTTCTTTTCTTTAGATGAATAGAACATTAATAAATCTTTTAATTCATCTTTATTCATACCAAAATCATCATAAACTCCGTATTTTAACTGTCTACCAAAGGATTTATAGAATTTTTCATAACTTTCTCTATCATTTTTCATCATAGACTCTAATTCATTTTTAATTTTAGTTTTTATATTTTTAGCAATACGGCTTAATTGTCTATCATGTTGAAGCATTTCTCTAGAAATATTAAGTGATAAATCTTGAGAATCTACTATACCTTTTACAAATCCAAAGTAATCTGGTAAAAGCTCTGAGCATTTTTCCATTATTAAAACACCATTTGAATATAATTCTAATCCTTTTTCATATTCCTTAGTGTAATAATCATATGGTATATTTTCTGGAATATAAAGAATTGAATTATAGCTTATCATACCATCAACACTTATATGCATGTGTCTTAAAGGCTTATCAAATCCAAATCTTTTTTCAACATAAAAATTATTGTAATCATCATCAGTAAGTTCATTTTTATTTCTTCTCCATAAAGGAACCATGCTATTTACTGTTTCTTCTTCTACATATTCTTCATGCTCATTTTCTGTTCCCTCTTTAACTCTTGATTTAGTAACATCAAGTTTAATTGGGTATCTTATAAAATCTGAATATTTCTTAATTAATGATTTTAATTTATATTCTTCTAAGAATTCATCATAATTTTCATCCTCATCATTTGCTTTTAGGTGTAAAATTATATCAGTTCCAAAAGAATCTTTTTCAGCTTCTGAAATTGTGTATCCATCCACTCCATCTGATTCCCACTTATATGCTTTATCTGCTCCAAAAGCTTTTGTTATTACTGTTATCTTATCTGCAACTAAGAATCCTGAATAGAATCCAACTCCAAACTGTCCTATAATATCAAAACCATCTTTGATTTCATTTTCTTTTTTAAACTGTAAAGAACCACTCTTAGCTATAACCCCTAGATTTTCATCAAGTTCCTTTTCTGTCATACCAATACCTTTATCTGATATTGTAAGGGTTCTTTCTTCTTTATTTGGTTTTATTTTTATATAATAATCATCTTTATTGAAAGTTAATGAACTATCTCCTAAAGTCTTATAATAAACCTTATCTATTGCATCACTAGCATTTGAAATTAATTCTCTTAAAAATATTTCCCTGTTTGTATAAATAGAGTTAATTACAATGTCTAATAGTCTTTTTGATTCTGCTTTAAATTCTCTTTTTTCCATTTTGAATTATTCCCTCCCAAAACAAAAAACTTTTTTTGTTAGCACTCTAACATACTGAGTGCTAATATCTATTTTTATATATAACACTTTTTGAAATTAATGTCAATATTTAATCTAAAATGAGGTTTTAACCTTTTTAATATTATTTTTAACAGCAAAATAGGTGTATAAAATTAACTTTATCTCCCCTACAAAGATTATAAAAATAATACTTCTTCAGGTTTTATAGTTAATTTAATACACCCATAAATTTAAAGTCAAACTCCTATATATTTAATTTTCAAATAATAAGTCTTAAATATTTAAATATGTACTTATCAAATTGATATGCACTTAAATTTCACTTCCACAATAAGGACAATAATTATAATCTCCATCTACAGTTTTTCCACAGTTAGGACAAACTTTTTTCACTGCTCTTTTTCCATAAACTTGCCCCTCTTGAATAAGAGTCATATCTTCTAGATTAACTTCATTAATTTCTCCATTTTCTATGGCTTTTCCCCTTTCCTTTGAAATTTCATATATTGAGTTACATCTTTTACACATAACATAATATTTTTCATTCCATCTAAAAATAGGAATAAAGAATATATGAAAATACTCATAACTCTTTATTAAAGTTCCCATAGTTCTTGTTGAACAAGTTTTGCAATATATATTTTCTAATTGTTTTACTTCTTTTTGTTTATTTTCAATTCCAAATATACCAATAAAAAACATGCCATTCTCCTATAAATTTTATTATTACTTAAATATCATATTAGGATATATTTTTTTCAAAAATTCATCTGTATATTTCTTATCAAGAAATCTATCTAATGCATTTTTAGCTTTTATCCCCTTCATCCTTGCTACTTCTCTCCTTACAGCTAAAGATGATATTATGATATCTGGTATTAAAAGTACTAAAAATATTACTGTGATTATTTTTACTGTTTGAGAAGAAAATATCCCCATAAACTTATCGAATAATGGATAAATATCCCTTAAGAAAAATACTCCAAGAATTCCCCAAAAGACAGAATATTCAACACTTGTTCTTCCATGTATGCTTAGAGCTTTACTATTATACTCCCAAGAAACACTACCAAACACCTTTTCTTGAACCCAGGAGCATAAATATTCAAAGGCTCCTCCAATAATTGCACTTATAAAAAATATTATTATTCCATTGTAATCAATAAATCTATAAAGTAATAATGTAAGAGCAACTCCTCCTATGCCATATACAGGACTAATTGGTCCATAAATTAATCCTTTTCTACTTTCAAAGTGTCCATTTCTTACATAACACCAAATCATTTCTACACAATATCCTAAAATAGATCCAATGGTAAATATCCATATTATTTTATAAACATTTATGGTACTACTAATATCCATACTATCTCCCCCTATATTAATTTATATAATAATATAACTTTCATAAAAAATTTATGTATCAATGATATTAAGTATTAATTAACCCTCCAAAAAAACACTTGCTTTAAATAAATTAAAGTAAGTGTTTTTTAATTTTTATTTTATTCGTATCCATTTACTATAACCTTAAGTTCTCCTGTGTGTGGATCAATTACAAGTCCATGCACATTTACATCACTAGGCATTAATGGATGATTTTTTAATGATGTTACACTTTCTTTTACAGATTCCTCTACACATCCAAATCCATGAAGCCATTTTTCCACATCTATTCCACAATGTTTGATAGTTAAGATTGTCTCCTCTGATATCCCCCTATCTTCCATTTTGCTTATCATATCTTTAGAATTTAAATTACTCATACCACAGCCATGATGTCCTACAATTAAAACATCTTCTGCATTAAATTCATAGATAGCAACAAGTATACTTCTAACAATACTTCCAAAGGGATGCATTATTGTAGCCCCAGCATTTTTTATTATCTTTGCATCTCCGTTTTTTATATTCATAGCCTTTGGTAATAACTCAGTAAGCCTAGTATCCATGCAAGATAAAATTACTAATTTTTTCTCTGGCTTTTTAGTTGCTTTATATTTCTCATATTCCTTATTTTCCACAAAACTCTTATTAAATTCTAAAATCTCTTCTAGTCTTCTCACATTCTTTTCCATACTAAATACCTCTAAATAATATTTATTATTCTTTTAAATTAATTATTTATACTACTATACCACAAAGATTTAATTATATCCTAAAAAACTTTTTATATAAAAAAATTGATTTAAAGTCTTTACTTTAAACCCACTTAAAAATTCTCTCTTTATCACTTTTTATCTTCATTTAATGATACAAGTTGAATATATTAACTTATTTATTATGATTTAATGTTAATAAATAATACCCCAGTCCTCATATCCCTTATTTATTATATCTAGATATCTTTTATCTGGAGTTTTATCTCCTTTTTCATTCATAACATAAGCAAAAGCTTCATATGAAATTCCATTTATATCTTGTACAATAAGATCAATCTTCTCATATAAATCTGGATATTCTTCATACTTATCTAAATTCTTTAAATCATTTAGAGAAATTTCATAAATTGCACCATAAACTTTTTCACCTTCACAAGGTATTATATCTGCATATTTATTATAAACTAATTTATAATCATCAAGATGTACACTTATCATAGGAATAGCTTCTGGACATCTTTTTTTCATTTGCTCTAAACATAAATTACTTCCATAAGCAAAATAGACCATATACCCTCCACCTTTTCTTAAATATCACTATATATTATTCCATAATAACTATAATACGTTAATTAATTTTAACATAATATAGCAAATTAACTCTACCAAAATTTAAATTTCAGTAAAGTTAATTTCTTTGTTTTATAAAAATCTATGTAATATTGCCAAATACTACTTCTTGATAGATTTAATATATGATCTATATTCCTATTTTAATATCTTTTAACACATAAAATAGGAATATAATTTTTAACTTATAGTTTTAATAAGCTTTTTACACTCATCTTCAATTTCTTCTATTGATTTGTGAATGTAGATTGCATTTCCACAAGCATATATATTTTTGCTTGAAGTTTCTAAATTTTCATCTACAGCTGGACCAGTTGTATTTGGATTTAATTTAAGTCCACTTCTTAAGGCAACTAATCCATCTGAAACCATTGGATAAGCAAAAATTACTGTATCACATTTTATATTTTTCTTTTCATCACCATTTTTTATAGTTACAGAACTTACTCTTCCTTCTCCATGTATTGCAATAATTTCATATCCAGAGTATAAATTTTCACTTAAATCAAAAACTTCATTTTTATTTTTATCTGTTATGATTCCAGAAACCTTAATATTATGTTTTTTCAAATCCTCTTGAATCATATAAAGAGTGCTATCTCCTACTATGAAGATATTTTTCCCCGGAATCATATTTTTAATTCCAAAAATCTTTTTAGCCATTCCTACAGTTAAAACTCCCGCTGTACGATCCCCTGGAATTTGAACTGCATTTCTACTTTTTTCTTTTCCACCATTAGCAATTATTATGTTTTTACCTTTTATTTTCTCTACACCATATTCACTGCTTGTACAAAGTATTTCATTTGAATCTTCTATTTTTAAAACCATAGTGTTTAATTTAACATCAATATTAAGCTCATTAAATTCTTTTAATAAACTTTCTTTATATTCTATACCTGTTAAATTACCCTTTTCGCTTATATTGTAATCAGCTGAATTTAAAGCTCCACCTAAAATTGGATCTTTCTCTACTAAAAGAATATTTTTTATTCCGTCCTTTTTACCATTAATAGCTAAAAGAAGACCTGATGCTCCTCCACCAATTATAATTAAATCATATTCTCTCATAGTCTTAATCCTCCTTAAAACCAATTACTGGTGAACCTTCACTATTTTTATTTATATCACTTATGTCTATTCCTAGTTCTCTACTTAGTATTTTGCTTATAGGAAGTGTGCATCCAATCCCTTGACATCCTCCCATTGAAGCTCTAGTTCTTCTCTTAATAGCATCAACTGTAAGAGCTTTTATAGGTCTATGAATAGCTTCTACTATTTCGCCTTCAGTGACAAACTCACACTTACAAATCATATGTCCATATGCAGGCTTTTCCTTTATTAATTTATTTTTTTCTTCTAAAGAAAGTTCTGCAAATCTAACTATCTTTTCTCTAGTTTTTTTGAAGTTTTTCTTTTCAACTAAAGCTAATCTTTCTTTAATCATATTAACCACATATACTCCTATTGCTGGAGCTGCAGTTAATCCTGGTGAATCTATTCCTATAACATTAATAAAGTTTTTAGCATCCTCTACTTCTTCTATTATGAAATCTCCACCTTTAGTTTTAGGTCTTATTCCTGAGAATGTATTTAAAATTCTAGCTACTGGTAATTCTTCAAGGGATTTTTTGCTCTTATCTAAAATTTCATCTATACCCTCTCTAGATGTTTCTAAGGTTTTTCCTTCTACTGCATTAGGCCCAACTAAAAGATTTCCTTCTGCCGTTGGAGTTACTAAAACTCCCTTACTTAATTTACTTGGAACTTGAAATAAGGTTTTATTAATCATAGCTCCTGCTACTTTATCAAATAAACAATATTCTCCTTTTACAGGATTTATTTCTCTCTTACTCATGCTTACAAGATTATTTAAGAAAGCTCCTTCTAATCCTGATGCATTTATTATAATTTTTCCACTTACTAATTCTTTATTATTTAAAGTTACTTTATACCCTTCAGATATTTTTTCTATATTAGTAACCTTTGAGTTTAATTTAAATTCAACTCCATTTTCTGCAGCATTTTCTGCTAAAGCTATTGTCATTTCATATGGACTAACTATTCCAGAAGTTTTTACATTTAAAACTCCAACTATTTCTTTATTTAAATTAGGTTCAATGTTTAAAGCTTCTTCTCTAGTTAATATTTCAAGGCCTTCAACTCCAAGCTTTTCTCCATTCTCTTTTAAACTTTCTAAAGTCTTCATCTCTTCATCTGAAAAAGCTAAGATAAATGCACCATTTCTTTTAAAAGGAAATTGTAAATCTCTTGATAAATCATCAAAGATTTTATTTCCTTCTATGTTTAATTTAGCTTTTAAAGTACCTATTTTTTCATTATAGCCTGCGTGTACTATACCACTATTTCCCTTTGATATTCCCTCTGATACATCACTATTTTTTTCAACCACTAAGACATCTAAGTTATATTTTGATAATTCTCTAGCTATAGAGCATCCAACTACTCCAGCCCCTATTACTATAATATCTCTCATACTGTATCTCCTTTTAAAACAAATTTTACTTTAATAAAAGATTATATTTTCCAAGTTAACAACACTTTTATAAATAACTTTATATGTAACTAAAGCTTTTCTTACTTTTAAACATAATTTAATAAAATCTATTAAGCTTGTCTACAATTTTAAAGTACAAATTTTCTTATAGCCTCTGCAACGCCTCCATGCTTATTGTCTGCTGTTACATAATTTGCAACATCTTTCACTGAATCTATAGCATTTCCCATGGCAACTCCAGTTCCAGCCCAAGTTATCATTGATAAATCATTTTCGCTATCACCTATACACATTACTTCCTCTTGAGAAACGCCTAAATATTTAGCAAGCATTTGAACAGCTTCTCCCTTTGAACTTCCCTTTTTCATTATTTCAAAGTTATCATCCCAAGAAGAAACAACTTCTAAATCAGTTGTACAAGATATTAATTCTTCTTTTGCTTCTTTTAATTTATCTTTAAATTCTTTTTCTACACAAACACCCTTTAATATTTCTCCATTATACTTTTTGAATGCTTCATCTAAGTCCTTAACAACCTCTAATCTCACTTGTTTATCCTTAGGTAAAGTTTTATTTAAGACCTTATAAACATGATCTTCTGGTAATTCTACTGTTGAAACAATTCCCCAGTTTGTATTTACATATGTAAATAAATTATTTTTCTTAGTTATTATATTAAAATCCTTTAAATCACTTTGTTTAAGAGGGTTATTATATATTTCTTCGTCATTCACTCCTCCAATATAAGCTCCATTACTAGCTATAATTGGAGTTTTTAAACCTATTGTGTCTGAGTACATTCTTGCACAATCATAAATTCTTCCTGTAGTTATGGCTACTATTACTCCCTTTTCTACAGCTTCTTTTATTGCATTTTTATCTTCTTCTACAATATTTTGCTGATCCATAAGTAAAGTACCATCCATATCGATGCATATTAATTTTATAC
>OGSC01000716.1_pt1 | contig 11360 bp, 9 predicted proteins | sample 1573751 | NCBI WGS metagenome assembly OGSC01 (sample SAMN03295840, study PRJEB24534) | human gut metagenome | isolation source: fecal sample 8 from infant 5 | host: Homo sapiens | place: USA: Pittsburgh, PA | collected 2014-07
CGATGGCTGACGGCGTGAAACTGATTAACGCCGTGCAGGACGTTTATCTCGATAACAAAGTCACTATTGCCTGATGTGAAATCATCCTCTCCCATGAGGGAGAGGATGAGTGCCTGATGCGTTTCGTTTTTCAGGAGATATTCAATGCCTTCTCAGTCACTGGCGCAGAACTGAATCCTGGCTGCTCAACGCGAATGAATGCGCAAAGGACAAAGGCCAATAGATACAATGCTGTATAGGCAATGACCACACCGATAGTGCTAAACCACGGTAATAACACCACGGCAATTGCCGGAGCCAGGAAGTTAGACATACCCGCAGAGAGGTTGTAAACCGAGATTGCAGCACCTTTGTGTTTTGGTTCCAGTGCCGGGAAGACAGCGGCCATCGGCACAAATGCAGCAACAAAAGTTCCCAGAGCAATCGCCGGAATCATTGCCATCCAGTAGTTGTGACCAAAGTATTGCGGCATGTAGTAAAACGCTAAACTTGATGCTGCCATCCCGAGGCAACCAAACCAGCGAATAACACGCATCCAGCCCATTTTTTCTGCCACAATCCCCCAAAAAATATTAGAGAAAATAGTGGTAAAGAAAAATGCCGCCCAGACCTGCAACCATTCAGAGGTGGTGAATCCCAGTTCATCCACAAACATCATTGGCATAATGACCGCAAAACCGAATAACGATAAGGTATTTATAATGCGCACAATACTGGAGAGAAAAATATTGCGGTTGGTATAAAGTAAAGTTACTGCCCGACTTAATTCTGCAAACTTCTCACGGGGAGTTAAATTATGCATATGTCCAGGCGTTTTAACATGACGCAAGGAGATCATGGCAATGACACCGCCAGCAAAGCAGAACGCCAGTGCCAGCCATAAGGTTCCCATTTCACCCATAATCGGTATCGTAAAACTGGGAATATAACTGCCAGCAACACCGATCCCTACTGAATATACCGCCCAGTACCAACCCAGAGCAGAACTGGAATTTTCGCTACGCACGTTATGAATAATAACGACGATAAATGAGTAGAGAAATAGCGGATACGCTAAACCACGAATCCCGTAAAACAGCAGGATTAACCCATAGTTTGCCTGTCCTAATCCAAAGACCAGAAACAGAACATGGAATACGCACCATAGGACAAAACCAATCAGCATGGTTTTTTGCGGCGTGATGATTTCCGCTACTACCCCAGAAACCCAGGCGGAAAGGGCAGCCGCCAGGCCGTAGAGCGTAAAGGCAAAAGAGGCTTCCGCAGGTGTGAAGCCTAACGATTTAATATAGTGCGATAAGAATGCGAGTTCGAAACCATCACCAGTCATAAATACTGCGATGGCGATATATCCCCATATCAGATGCAGTGGCAAACCCAACCACTGTTTATTATTTCTGGACATATAAACCTCGTTTTTAGGGTGCAGATGAATGCACTCCGGGATATTACCGGAGTGAGTCGTTATTAGTGATTGCCTGAAAACAGCGTCAGGCGGCTGGTTAATTAGTCTCTGAGTAATTTTGCAGTATGCTGCAACTGCTTATAGGCCTCATATCGACGATGATGAAGAGATTGATAGCGTTCTTGCGGATAATAATATTTATCCACATGGGTGAATTGTTGCATCGCTTCGCCAACAGAAGGTGCAATATTTCCGGCGACAGCACCAAGAATGGCCGAGCCTAATAAAACCGGTTCGCAGCATTGCGTGGTAATGACCGGAATACCGCAGGTATCTGCCAGAATTTGTCGTACCAGTGGATGCTGCCCGGCACCGCTAATAACGATATTTTTACTCACTACTCCCTGCGCTGTTTGAGCGTCGAGAATTTGGCGCAGACCATAACCAATTCCGCATAATCCAGCGATATACAAGGCGAGTAAATTATCCAGATCTCGCTCCATACCCAGGCCACAAATTACCGCTCTGGCATGAGGATCTGCGAAGGGGGCGCGATTTCCGAGAAATTCCGGCACCACGTGTAGCCCTTTCGCCAGGGCGACAGCATCTGATGGTTGCGCCGTTTTTTCGAGGATTCGATCAGCAAGCCAGACGGGGAGGGGCTGATTCACACGTTGTGCCATTTCGCGAGCTTCTTCAACAGCCGGATGGAAATCAAGTAGCTGGTCAATAGCTGCTCCCGCAGCACTTTGCCCGCCTTCAACTAACCACAGACCTGGAACCATCGCACTGTAATACGGCCCCCAGACACCCGGTACAAACGAGGGAGAAGTGGTAGATGCCATGGTGCATGAAGAAGTGCCGAAAACATACGCGAGATTGTTCAGCGCTCCACCTTCTACGCCAACCGTACCGATGCCACCAGCGTGAGCATCAATTAACCCTACAGCGACAGGTGTGCCGGGGAGTAATCCCATCTCTGCCGCGGCTTGTGCTGTTAAACCATTTCCACAAGGTGTTCCGGGAGAAACAATATGATGACCAATGCGAATAAAATCTTCATCCGCTAACTCTGCAAGGCCAATGGTGCGGAAATAATCTGGATCCCAGCGATTTTCATGTGCCAGCCACGTCCATTTACAGGTAACAGTGCATACTGAACGCGCTAAATCACCGGTAGCCCGCCAGGTCAGAAAATCGGCCAGATCGAAAAATTGTCCGGCACGTTCGTAGATCTCTGGCATATTTTCTTTCAGCCAGAGAATTTTCGGTGTTTCCATTTCAGGCGAAATTTTACCACCGACGTAGTTCAGCACCGGATGGTGAGTGGCATTGATTCGCTCTGCTTGTTCGGTGGCGCGGTGATCCATCCACACAATGATATTTTGCTTTGCATCTCCTTCCGGGCTGACAGGCAATGGATCACCGTTTTTATCCAGTACCACCAGAGAACAGGTGGCATCAAAACCGATGCCTGCCACACTTTGTGCACAAACGTCTGCCAGAGTGAGCGCATTACGAATACATGAACAGACCGCCTGCCAGATCTCCTGGCTGGACTGTTCCACGCGGCTTCCGCTGCGCCGCGTAGTCGTGATTTTTTCTGTGGCATGGGATAGCAGAGATCCGTTGAGATCAAAAATCCCGGCGCGGACACTGCCTGATCCCACATCAACACCAATAACGGTTTTGGTTATTGTCATGATTGCGCCCTTACAGATCGACACTGCCAGGCAGGATCACTAAATCTCGCACGGTGACATTTTTCGAGCGGGTCACCATAAACAATACTGATTCCGCCACTTCAATCGGTTGCATCAGGCTACCATTTGCCAGGGCTTCTTCCATTTTGGCTTTTGGCCAGTCATCAAGCAGGGCAGTGACTACTGGTCCTGGCAGCACCGCACCCACACGCACGCCATATTGAGAAACCTGGCGGCGGGTAGTGTGTACGAATGCCTGAACGGCAAATTTGGACGCGGTGTAGATCGGTTCCCAGATAACCGGAACGACGCCCGCGATGGAACTGGTAAAAATTATATCGCCCGACCTCTGCGCAATCATATGCGGCAGGACTGCACGGACACAGCGAAACGCCGCATTTATATTCAGATTTAACACACGATCCCAGACATCTGGATCACCGTCAGCCACTGGGCCGCCAATATAAGCGCCTGCATTGGCATGAAAAATATCCAGCCCACCCGCCAGTTCGATAATGTCCGCCAGCATGTTATCGACTTGCTGATTATTGAAGAGATCGAGTTGCAGCGCGTACGCGTTTTCGCCTAACTCAGCGACAATCTTGTGCAGTTTGTCGCCTTCCCGGTCAATCAATACTACCTTTGCTCCTGCATCGAGCAGCGTTTTTGCACATTGCAGGCCAATACCTGACGCAGCGCCAGTGATAGCTGCAACTTTGCCATTAAGGGGAGTATTCATAGAGGGCACAGAGTGATTCATCATATAATCCTTTTACCAGGGCGAATTTATAGTCTCTGTTTGCTTGCACGCACTGAACGGGAATTTAGCTGCCGTGTGAAGCAAACTGCTCAATCGATGAAGCAGATCTAGCACTTGCTTAAATTCTCAGCAAGAGACATTCAAAATGAAGAGGCAAATTTGTGACACGCGTTGAGAAAACGAAGAAAACGACCATTTACGACCTGGCAGAATTAACCGGCGTTTCTGCCAGTGCGGTAAGCGCTATTTTGAATGGCAACTGGAAAAAGCGACGCATCAGCGCAAAGCTGGCTGAGAAGGTCACCCGTATTGCGGAAGAGCAGGGATATGCCATTAATCGGCAGGCAAGTTTACTGCGCAGTAAAAAATCCAACGTTATTGGCATGATTGTGCCGAAATATGACAACCGATACTTTGGATCGATTGCCGAAAAATTTGAAGAGATGGCGCGTGCCAGAGGATTACTGCCAATCATCACCTGTACGCGGCGACAGCCAGAACTGGAAATTGAGGCTGCTCGCGCCATGCTCTCCTGGCAGGTGGATTGGGTCATTGCTACCGGAGCGACTCAACCGGATAAAATAGCCCAAATGTGCCAGCAAGCGGGCGTACCGACACTGAATCTGGATCTGCCGGGAACACTGGCGCCGTCGATCATTTCTGATAACTATATGGGGGCGAAATTATTGACGGAAAGAATTTTAGCCAACAGCCAGAAACGCTATGGCAAGCTGGCACCTTTGACTTTTGTCGGTGGACGTATAAGCGATAACAATACTGCTGAACGTTTACGTGGTTTTGTCGATGCCCATCAGGCTTTGGGGATAACCGTACCGGATGAACATAAACTGGTTACCGGCTACTCTTCTGCTCGCGTAGAGGGATTACTGAAAGAGGTCTTCCAAAGCTCTGCAGTATCGCTTCACGGGTTATTCGTCAACTCGACAATCTCTCTTGAAGGGGTGGTTCGCTGGCTGGCGCAAACCGGGCAGACGGGAGCCAATCAACCGCCAATGGGGTGTTTTGACTGGGATCCTTTTGTTTCTCTGCTCGGGCACGATATCGATATGGTTCGTCAGGATGTACCCGCCATGCTCGAAAAAGTGTTTGAAATTGTGGATTCTGGCGATACCACCCTGCGTCGCATTGAGATACCGCCACAACTCATTCCGAGCCTGAATGTTGTCAGCTGAGATTAACGTGTCAGCAACCAGCGTGCGGTGTGTTCATCGGTGACCAGACCGTTGATCCACCCACCTTTTAATGCTGCGAGGATCGCCGGACGTTTATCCTCACCACAGGCAGCTGCGATACGTGGGCAGTTGCTTTCGCGGATATCATGGCTGGTGATCATCTGGTTGATCTGGCTTTCCACAACATTGCCTTCAGCATCAATAAAGCGTCCGAGGATTTCACCAACGCCTCCGCGTGCTGTTAACTCTTCCAGTTGCTGCTCATCAATAAAGCCATCTTTGAAAATAGGGCTTTGACGACCTAAAGCACCAATACCCACGAAAATAACATCAGAGTCACGCGCTACGGTAGAGACGTTGCGGAACAATCGATTGGTTGACCACATTTGGTACTCTTCGCGGGACTGAGCATAGCGTGGAGCTGGCCACTGGTAATATTTTCCCTGAATTTTTCTCGCCAAAAGCAGCGGTACGTCGTCGTAATAGTTACATTGCCCGTGTTCATTCATGGCGCTAATCAGCGCCACACAGCGGGTATTCTGACTATCAAAATCGATACGTTTAATGGTTTTCTTCAACGTTAAGCCAGAACCAATACCAACGATGGTCGGTTTGTCACCCTGTAAGTAACGCGCCATCAGTTGATAACAGCCAAATGTCACGCTGTCGAGCGTACTTTCAATACTGTAAACCGGCATAATATTGCAGTCGGTTAATTGGTACTTTTCCTTTAACAGTTGGGCATAATCGAGACAGTTGGCAACCGGATGATGCAATCCAATCGACACAATCCCTTCGTCTTTCGCTGCTGCTATCAGGCGTTGAACCACTGGCCGTGAAGTACCTAACTGACTTGCGATTTCACTCTGATTAAGTCCGGCAATGTAGTACATCCATGCCGCCCGTACTTTTTGATCGAGCCTGATGTCATCTTCTTTGTTCACGTTTCCCTACCTCAAAAGTGGCGTGCGGAATCGTGAAAATCCCGCAACTGATTAGCGTCATTTTGGCCATAGCTTTACCGCGAGGCAAGTTTATTGCTTTGATTTGGTCATTTGTAATTTTTTTGGTCAATTGTTCTTTTGTGATCTAACGCTCTTAATTAACTCAAATGTTCGATTACAGTTCAGCCATAACGTCAATGGAGAACGAAACAATGAACGAACAATTTACATGGCTGCACATCGGGTTAGGTTCTTTTCATCGCGCACATCAGGCGTGGTATCTACACCGTTTGCAGGTGATGGGCGATAAACGCTGGAGCATTGCTGCGGGCAATATTCGTAATGATGCTGAACATGTCGTACAGGCACTCAGTGCACAGAAAGGTCGCTATGTGCTGGAAACCGTCAGCCCGGAAGGGGTAAGCGAATATGAAGAGATCACCTCAATTCAGAAGTTGATACCGTGGCAGGCAGATTTACAACCGCTGATTGCTGAAGGGGCAGATCCGAAGACAAAAGTGATTGCTTTCACCGTCACCGAAGGCGGGTACTACCTGAATACCAGTCACAAACTGGAAGTTAACAATCCTGATTTAGCGGCAGATCTTAAAGGGGGATGCAAAACAATTTACGGTGTTATTACCCGTATCCTCGAAGCGCGTATGGCAAATAACGCCGGACCACTAACCCTGCTGAATTGCGATAACGTGCGCCATAATGGTGAACGTTTCCATGATGGCCTGGTTGAGTTTCTCCAGCTAACTGGCAAACAGGATGTCATCGACTGGCTGAGTACAAATACCACTTGCCCGAATACCATGGTTGACCGCATTACGCCTCGTCCGGCAGCAGAACTTCCGGCACGGATCAAGGCTCAAACGGGTATTGCCGATAAAGCGCCGGTAATGGGCGAAACCTTTATCCAGTGGGTCGTGGAAGATAATTTCCGTGATGTCCGTCCGGCACTGGAGAAGGTCGGTGTCGAACTGGTGGCGTCGGTAATCCCCTATGAAGAGGCGAAGATTCGCATTCTTAACTCTTCACACAGTTGCATCGCCTGGGCAGGTACGTTAATCGGTCAAAAATATATCCACGAAAGCACAATGACCGATTTTATCTATCAGATTGCCGACCGCTACGTGACGGAAGATGTCATTCCTTGCTTGGGCGATAACGGTATCGATTTGCCAACCTACCGTGATGTTGTACTCAAGCGTTTTACCAATCCACATATTCAGGACACCAACCAACGCGTCGCTGCGGATGGTTTCTCGAAAATTCCGGCGATGATTGCCCCCACACTGCGAGAGTGCTACCAGCGAGGCGTTCGCCCGAATGCCACCGCCATGTTACCTGCACTGTTTTACGTATTCATGGAGCAGTGGCATCACGGCAAACTGCCCTATGAATATCAGGATGGCATCCTTGATGCACCAGCTGTCCATGCAATGTTCCAGTCTGCCGATCCCGTCGCTGTTTATGCCAGTGATAAAGCGCTGTTTGGCGATTTAACCGAACGTGAAGATTTTGCCGCGTTGTTGCGCGAAAAAATCGCTGACGTCTACGCGTTAATTAACTAACCAGGAGGCGGTTATGTATCTGGGTATCGATCTGGGCACATCGGAAGTTAAGGCGCTGGTCATTGATGAAAACAATGAAATTGTTGCCACCCATAGTGCGCCGCTGACCATTCAGCGGCCCCATCCACACTGGTCAGAACAATCGCCGCAAGCCTGGTGGGAAGCGACGGAATATTTAATGTCGACCCTGCGGGAAAAATGCGGTCACCACTGGCAGGCGATCAAAGCCATTGGCCTTTCTGGTCAAATGCATGGTGCCGTCCTGTTGGATGAAAAAGGAGAGGCGATTCGTCCGGCGATTTTATGGAACGACACCCGCAGTGCGCAGGAGTGTGCGGAGCTGGAAGAGATCGCACCAGAGTTGCATCAGGTAGCGGGAAACCTGGCGATGCCTGGATTTACCGCCCCCAAATTGCTATGGGTACGGCGCCATGAGCCGCAGCACTTTGCGCGCATTTCCACCGTTTTACTGCCGAAAGACTATTTGCGTTTCAAAATGACCGGCCAAAAGATTTCCGATATGTCGGATTCTGCTGGCACGTTGTGGCTCGACGTGGAAAAACGCGACTGGTCAGATTCGTTGCTGGAAAAATGTGGCCTGACACGGGCGAATATGCCGGAACTGGTGGAAGGTTGTGACGTTTCTGCCACTCTTTCCCCTGAAGTTGCCAGCCGTTGGGGGCTGACATCTTCGGTTGTAGTTGCTGGTGGCGGTGGCGATAACGCCGTGAGCGCAATTGGTGTGGGGGCCGTTTCTCCCGGAGATGCGTTTATTTCTTTGGGAACTTCCGGGGTGTTGTTTGTAGTGACAGATGCCTATCGTCCTGCGCCGCAATCAGCAGTCCATGCTTTCTGTCACGTACTACCGAATTTATGGCACCAGATGAGTGTAATGCTCAGTGCCGCCAGTTGTCTGCAATGGTTCTGCCGTCTGGTGGGGGTAACGGAAACAGAGTTACTGGAAGAGATTGCCCAACTTTCTGATGCAGACAAAGCCAGTGCACCGATGTTCCTCCCGTATCTTTCTGGTGAACGTACGCCACATAACGATCCTCATGCCCGGGGATTGTTCTGGGGGCTGACACACTCCAGTCAGCGTGCGCTAATGGGATATGCAGTGCTGGAAGGCGTCAGCTTTGGTATTGCCGATGGGCTGCGAGTCCTGCAAGAAAGCGGTACGGCAATTGAGCAATGCTCGCTGGTAGGTGGGGGGGCGAGAAGTCCATTCTGGGCGCAGTTACTGGCCGATATTCTCGATATGCCAGTGGTGACGCATAAAGGCGGTGAAACGGGTGGGGCGCTGGGAGCCGCGCGTCTGGCCTGTCTTGCTGCGGGAAAACCACTGGCGGCAGTGTGTGAAAAACCTGAAATCTTCAAAACCTGGCGCAGCGATCCTGAACGTCATAATGCGCTGATGCAACGATATCAGCAGTTTACTGCGCTGTATCACAACGACCTGAACTATCGCAATCAATAACATCTGTCACAAATGCCCTCCGGTGTTTGCACCGGAGCGGCGTTTTGTATCCTACAAACGAGGTCACTATGTCGTTAACAAATAAACAATGGCTGGGATTACCCTTAAATCTGGTGTGGGGATATATTGCCATTGCCATCTTTATGACCGGAGACGGTTTTGAACTGGCATTCCTGTCGCATTACATTAAAGCACTGGGTTTCACGCCTGCAGAAGCCTCCTTTGCCTTTACGCTCTATGGCCTGGCGGCAGCGCTTTCCGCCTGGGTTTCCGGCGTAGTTGCCGAAATTATTACGCCACAAAAAACCATGTTTATCGGCTTTGTGCTGTGGTGCGTATTTCACGTGCTGTTTCTGGTCTTTGGTCTGGGGCAGGCGAACTATGGGTTAATCCTGCTGTTTTATGGTATTCGTGGCCTAGCCTATCCGCTGTTCCTCTACGCCTTTATTGTGGCGATTGTCCATAACGTACGCAGTGACAGCACCAGTGCTGCTCTGGGCTGGTTCTGGGCAGTTTACTCTATTGGTATCGGCGTATTCGGCAGCTACATCCCCAGTTTTACCATTCCGCTTATTGGCGAAATGGGAACATTATGGCTGGCGCTGGCCTTCTGTGGGGTTGGTGGCGCTGTTGCGTTAATTTCTATGCGCAAAGTAGAAACACCACGCCATATGCAAAACCTAACCACAAAAGAGAAGTTTAGCGAACTGGGCCGTGCGGTGACTTTGCTTTATACCAACCGCAATATTTTGCTTTCCAGTATTGTTCGCATTATCAACACCTTATCTTTATTCGGATTCGCCGTAATTATGCCGATGATGTTTGTTGATGAGCTGGGCTTTACCACCTCTGAGTGGTTGCAGGTCTGGGCAGTCTTCTTCTTTACCACCATCTTCTCTAACGTATTCTGGGGCGTGCTGGCAGAGAAAATGGGCTGGATGAAAGTTGTTCGCTGGTTTGGTTGCGTGGGAATGGCGCTTTCAAGCCTGGCGTTCTACTACATGCCGCAACATTTCGGTCATAACTTTGCTATGGCGCTGATACCTGCGGTGGCACTGGGGATCTTTGTTGCTGCATTCGTACCGATGGCAGCCGTTTTCCCGGCACTGGAACCGAAACATAAAGGAGCAGCTATTTCGGTTTATAACCTTTCAGCCGGGTTGTCCAACTTCCTTGCTCCGGCAATCGCCGTGGTACTTCTGCCTTATTTCAGTACTATTGGTGTGGTTATCGCTTACACCACCCTGTATGTGATAGCGTTTATTATTTGCCCGTTTATTCGCGTCGAACAACCGGGATTCTCAAATCAGCAAGTGTGTGAAGGGAAGACCGCCACCATTTCCTGATGACGACAAGCCTGGTGTGGTGCCAGGCTTTATTGCGAGGAACAATGTTTAATTGTAAAGCAGTCATTTTTGATATGGACGGCGTCATCATTGATTCGGAAGGGTTATGGCGTGAGGCACAAAAGGGAGCACTGGCAAGGTGGGGCGCATGTGTCAGTGACGAAGAGTGTATAAGACTGACTAAAGGTAAAAGGCTGGATGAGATTGCCCAAACCTGGTGTGAATATTGTCATTTACACATTGAACCCGCACTGTTGGAAAGTGAGATTCGCCGCCTGATCACTACGTTGATTGCCGGGACGGGCGAAGCGATGCCAGGCGTTCAGGACGTGTTATTTTTTTTGCGCCGGAGTGGCTATCAACTGGCGCTGGCAACCTCTTCATCTTACCAGGTGATCGATGCTGTACTGACAAAACTCAATATTCAGCATTATTTTTCGGTGATTTGTAGTGCTGATGACGAAAAGCATGGGAAACCCCATCCGGCAGTTTATCTTTCTGCACTGCGAGAATTGCAACTGTCTGCTGCAGATTGTTTGGTTATAGAGGACAGCGTGAGTGGTTTTCAGGCAGCACAGGCGGCAGGAATAAACACCATTGTGGTATCAGAAGATGCCCAACAAACCTGCTTTAATGCGGCGAGTGCAAGATATTTATCGATGAATGAATTACTGGCAGCGTTAGCCGTAGCTGCGTAACAAAAAAGGGTGAGCGCAGAAGATCCCAGGGATGATGCCGGTCTGCTAATCCTGCTTCTGCGCTTGCTTTTATTTAACGTAAAAGCGGGCAATCTGGTGGCAGACGACAACGCAACGCTGCCGGAAGTATTTCAATATGAAAATTTTGCCCACTCAACGGTTCGCCATCAAGATTAAAGGTGATGTCGTGTGGTGCCTGAATATCAAACCACGACGAAGCGCCTTCGATAATATTCGGGTTATCTTCGTCAGAT
>OGSC01000725.1_pt1 | contig 11248 bp, 12 predicted proteins | sample 1573751 | NCBI WGS metagenome assembly OGSC01 (sample SAMN03295840, study PRJEB24534) | human gut metagenome | isolation source: fecal sample 8 from infant 5 | host: Homo sapiens | place: USA: Pittsburgh, PA | collected 2014-07
CTTATATATATTAGTACTTATTATACCTTCTCTTGCATTATTTAATAAGCTTATATTTAAAATCTTAATAGCTTTTATACTAATTTTGATAGCCTTTAGGAAAAGAGATTTAATATTTAATATAAAGGCTACAGTAGTTTATGTAGTTTATTCGATGATTATTGCAGGTATATGTGTTTTCTTAGAATGCAATAAAATGAATTCTGGAACCTCTTTATTTATAGAAAATTTTTCTTATAAAAAGCTTATGATTTCTATGATGATTATATATATTATTGGGAGTAAATTAATATGGTATATAAAAGACAGAAAAGATATAAGTAGTTTTATATATGATGTAGATATAATTCTTCAAAAGGATCATAGAAGGGTTAAAGCTTTTTTAGATACGGGTAATGAGCTTAGAGAACCTGCTACAAATCTCCCCGTATTGGTGGTAGAAAAAGATGTTTTTAGTAATGTGAATTTAGACACTTATGATAAATTTTATATACCTTATAGGGTTGTAAATGGTAATTTTGGTAATCTTAAAGGGTTTAAACCCAATTATATAGATGTGCATGTAGGAGACAAAAAAGAAAAAAAAGAAGTTATAATAGCACTTTCAGAAGGTAAACTTAGTGGTATAAAAGACTATAGAGCACTTTTATCTCGAGGAATTATATAGGAGGGACTTTTATGATAAATTTAAAGGTATTATTAAACAGAATATTAATAAAATTTAAATTATTTTTTAAAAGCGTTTATTACATAGGTGGGAATGATGCACTTCCACCGCCACTTTCAAAAGAAGAAGAAGAATATTTTGTACAAAGGTTAATAAATGGAGATGAAAAAGTTCGATCTGTTTTAATAGAAAGAAATTTAAGATTAGTAGTTTATATAGCTAGAAAATTTGAAAACACGGGTATATGTATAGAAGATTTAGTATCTGTAGGTACTATAGGATTAATTAAGGCAGTAAATACTTTTAAGCCAGATAAAAAAATTAAATTGGCAACCTATGCCTCAAGATGTATAGAAAATGAGATATTAATGTATTTAAGAAGAAATAGTAAAGTAAAGGCAGAAATATCTTTTTATGAGCCTTTAAATATTGATTGGGATGGAAATGAGCTGTTACTTTCAGATATATTAGGTACAGATAATGATGAGGTTTATAATTTAATAGAAGATGAAGTAGACAAACAATTATTGCTATTAGCTATGAAAAAATTAAACGAAAGAGAAAAGGAAATAGTAAGATTAAGATTTGGTCTTAATGGGAAAAGAGAAAAAACTCAAAAGGAAGTAGCAGATATGCTGGGTATATCTCAATCCTACATATCAAGGTTAGAAAAAAGAATAATTAAGACTTTAAAAAAAGAAATAAATAAAATGGTTTAGTTTGTCCTTAGTATAAAATTAGGTTCCTTTGGAAACAATTTAAATGCAATCATTCTGAAGGGACTGATGACTTTATGGTTATTAATAAAGTTGAAATTTGTGGAGTAAATACATCAAAATTGCCAGTATTAAAAGATAAAGAGATGAAAAAATTACTGGTAAGGATTAGGAACGGTGAAACAGAATGTAGAGAAGAATTTATACAAGGGAATTTAAGGTTAGTACTAAGTGTAATAAAAAGATTTAACAATCGAGGGGAAAATGTGGATGATCTTTTTCAAGTTGGATGTATAGGCCTTATAAAAGCTATAGATAATTTTGATTTAAGTCAAAATGTAAAATTCTCTACTTATGCTGTTCCTATGATAATAGGAGAAATAAGAAGATACCTAAGAGATAATAATTCCATAAGAGTTAGTAGATCTTTAAGAGATATAGCCTATAAAGCTCTACAGGCTAGAGACAAATTAATAAAAAATAATAATAAAGAACCAACAGTGTCTCAAATAGCTAAAGAATTAGAATTACCAAGAGAAGAGGTAGTGTTTGCTTTAGATGCTATACAGGATCCAGTATCTTTATTTGAACCTATATATCATGATGGCGGTGATGCCATATTTGTTATGGATCAAATAAGTGACACTAAAAATGTAGATGAGAACTGGATAGAAAACATATCTATAAAAGAAGCTATGAAAAAATTAAATGACAGAGAAAAGCTAATACTTAATTTAAGGTTTTTTGATGGAAGAACTCAAATGGAAGTAGCCGATGAAATAGGCATATCTCAGGCACAGGTATCTAGGTTAGAAAAAACTGCTTTAAAACATATGAGAAAGTATGTTTAATCAGAAAATGTTCTTAGATTATTAGAGAACACTTTAAGCTACTGATAAATATTTTTTATCAGTAGCTTTTTATTTTTTTATCTTTTTCATAGAATACAATAAGGAAACATATATTATAATATAAAAATTGTTTAAGGGGGGTATACCATGGAACAAGTAGAATTATATTCCATAGAAAGTTTAAAAAATATGGAGGTAATAGACTTAAATACCGGTAGTAAAATGGGATACATAAAGGATTTGATTATAGACTGTGATTCTTATAAAATATTATCTATAGTTCTACCTACTGAGAAAGTAGGATTTTTCAATAAAAAAGAAGATTTAGAAATAAGTTGGGACAAAATATATAAAATAGGTACGGATGTTATACTAGTAAATGGAGATAGCTATCTTGTAGAAGATAATTAGCTTGTTTAAAAAGGATTTTATACTTTTAACCATTGAAAATTTAAGTATATAGTAGAAAAAATGGAGAAAAAGTGTATAATTAATATATATAGCTAAATTTTAGTAATCTAAAGAAAAGGATGTGGATTAAATTGAAGTGTCCCTACTGTGCATATGGAGAAAGCAAAGTGGTAGATTCAAGATCTACAGAGGATGGAAGTTCCATAAGAAGAAGAAGAGAATGTTTAAAATGTAATAGAAGATATACTACCTATGAAAAAATAGAAACTACACCTATTCTTGTTATAAAAAAAAATATGAGTAGGGAATATTTTGATAGAAATAAAATAGTAAATGGTCTTATGAAAGCTTGTCAGAAGAGACCAGTATCAAGAAAGCAAATTGAACAAATAGCAGATGAAGTAGAAAGACATATAAGCAATGAAATGCTTACAGAAGTAAATACAGATGAAATAGGACAAATAATAATGAAGAATTTAAAAAAGATAGATGAAGTATCCTATGTTAGATTTGCTTCTGTATATAGACAGTTCAAAGATATTAATACTTTTATGGAAGAGATTAAAAATCTAATGGAGAAGAATTAGATATAATTTTATTTTTATAAACTTAAATTATTAAATCTTTAAAAAATGAAGTATAAAAACTTAAAATTAATTTAAATATATAAAAACTTAATGCTATTATGGTAATAGTATTAGGTTTTTTATTTTGTAAACTTTATATTAAAATAACTAGAATTAATTATAGGGAAGTTAAGAACCCTATGTTAAAATAAAGTTAAATAGGTTAAAAGTCATAAATATTTTAAAAATAATATAAAATTAATGATAATATATTTATAGGAAGGATGATGTGTATTATGAATTTTGAAAAAATTAATGTGGGTGCATATACATTTCTAAAATTAGAATTTAAAAATGCTAATTTTATATTTTCTACTGGAGAAAATCACCTAAATTTTAATAAAAGTATAGATGAAGGAAAAAAAAATTTAAATAATATAAAAAGGTGGTTTTCATTAGAGGAAGTATGTTATTTAAATCAGATACACAGTAATATAGTTAGAAATTTTAAGGATAAAGATAAAGAGGGAGATGCAATAATAACTAATAAATTTAATAGAGCTGTAGGGGTTTTTACAGCAGATTGTGTCCCTATATTATTATATGATAAAAAAAATGAGGTAGTAGCTGCAGTTCACAGTGGATGGAGAGGAACTTATGAAAAGATAGTTATACACACCATAAATAAAATGAAAGAGAATTATAATACAAAAACAGAAAATATTATAGCCTCAATAGGTCCTCATATAAAGGATTGTTGTTATGAAGTTAGTTATGAGTTAATAAATAAGTTTAAAGAAGGCAAAATATATAATGATTGTAATATAAGTTATAACAGAAATTTAAATCTGGAAGCATGTATATTGATACAATTAAGAAATATAGGGGTTAAAAATGAAAATATAATTAGAGCAAATTTATGTACTATGTGTAGCTCTGATCCTAAATTTTATTCCTATAGGAAAGAGGGGAATATAGGAAGACAATTTTCCTTTGTATATTTAAATAAACAATAGGAGGGGGACTATGGCCATGGAAAAAATACTTATAGTAGACGATGAAGAACATATATGTGAATTAATAAAATTTAATTTAGAAAATAATGGATACGAATGTATTTGCGCTTTAAATGGGATAGATGCATTGAATATAGTTAAGGAAGAGAAACCGGATTTAGTACTTTTAGATCTAATGTTACCAGGAATGGATGGGTATGATGTTTGTAAGGAAATAAGAAAAGATAATAATATAGCTACTACTTCTATAATAATGATTACAGCTAAAGGGGAAGAATTGGATAAGGTTTTGGGCTTAGAATTAGGAGCTGATGATTATATAACTAAACCTTTTTCTGTTAGAGAAATGGTAGCTAGAGTAAAAGCGGTACTTAGGAGAAGAACAACTATAAATATAGAATCTAAATCCTATGTTTTAGGGAATATTGTTATAGACTTTGAAAAACATTCTCTTACAAAAGAAGGAAAAAAAATAGAGCTTACATTAAAAGAGTTTGAGCTTTTAGAGGTGTTAATAAAGAATAAAGGGAAGGTTATGACAAGAGATTTTTTGCTGGATACAATATGGGGATATGAATATATTGGAGAAACTAGGACTGTAGATGTGCATATAAGGCATTTAAGAAAAAAAATAGAGGATGACGATAAAAATCCTAAGTATATTGAAACTATAAGAGGAATAGGATATAGATTCAATAGTGAATTTTAAAAGGTGAAGTTATGAAAAAAAAATTAACGTTATCAATACTTATAATTTTAATATTTACATTAACAATAATATCCTCACTTTTCTTAATAACTATTAATAATCAGTATATAGAAAGCAGTAAAAGTAGATTAAAGAATAATAATTCTCTTATATTAAAAGTAATAGGAAACGAAGATCCTAAAAATATTGTTAATTTTATAAAGAATAATTATAAAGATAATGATATAAGGGTAACTTTATTAGATTATAAAGGTAATGTTTTAGTAGATTCTAAAGAAAATAGAGTAGAATTAGAAAATCATAATAAAAGAGAAGAAATAATAAATGCAAAAAAAAATGGAGAGGCTTATAGTGTAAGATATAGTAATACAAGAAAAGTAGAAAGTGTTTATTTTGCAAGCAAAGTTAATAATGATTATATAATAAGAAGTGCCATAGATATGAAAGATATAAAATTATTAGAAAAAAATTATAGTAAATACTATATTTCTATAATATTATTTTCTTTTATACTATCTTTTTTATTTTCATCCAGAATATCAATGGCTATGATAAAACCTATAAAAAATCTTGAATTTGTAACTGCGAGAATAGCAAGAGGGGACTTTGATAGAAGAGTAATAATAAATTCAGAGGATGAAATAGGGCGACTTGGAATAACCTTCAATGCTATGGCAGATATATTGGAAAATAGCTTGGTAGAAGTTAGAGATAAGCAAAATAGACTAGAGGCTATACTTAAAAGTATGGATAGTGGTGTTGTAGCCATAGATAAAGAATTTAAAGTTATCATGATTAATCCCTATGCTAACAAATTATTTGGTATAAAAAGAGATATAATAGGGGAAAATCTTATGGATAATATAAGGGATTTTGAATTAGAAAGAGTATTAAAGGATAAAGAACCTGGCTATAAAGAAATAAATATATTATGGCCAGAAAAAAGAACCCTTAGGATTAAAACTACAGATATAATAAGTAAATATGATAATATAGGTACTGTGGCAGTAGTACAGGACATAACAGATATAAAGAAACTAGAAAATATGAGAGAACAATTTGTAGCAAATGTATCCCATGAATTAAAAACTCCATTAACATCTATAAAGGGTTTTTCAGAAACTTTAAAGTATGTAGAGGATAAAAAAAATAGAGAAAAATTTTTACAAATAATAAACGATGAAGCGGATAGACTTACAAGATTAATAAATGATATATTAGTATTATCCAATATAGAGAAACAAAAACAAGAGTTAATAAAAGAGGAAATAGATTTAAATGAATTAATTGAAAAAGTATATTGTTTAGTAAAAAAATCTGCAGAGGATAAAAATATAAAAATAAATATTGTAGGAGGAAAAGTACCTTTATTAATAGGAAACAAGGATAAATATAATCAAATGATAATAAATTTAATAGATAATGCTATTAAATATACAGAGCCTAATGGTGAGGTAAATATAGGTACGAGACAAGATAAAGATAATATAATATTTTGGGTAGAGGACACAGGAGTAGGTATTTCGAAAGAACATTTAGATAGAATATTTGAAAGGTTTTATAGAGTAGATAAGGCACGATCCAGAGCAGAAGGGGGAACGGGGTTAGGTTTAGCTATAGTAAAACATATAGTTTTGGGGATTAATGGGAAAATAGAAGTAAAAAGTGAACCTAAAAAAGGTACTAAATTTATAGTGAAAATACCTTTAAGTATAATATAGATTAAAATAAAAATATAGAGTGAAGAAGTTTTTGATATTTATAACAAAAACTTCTTCATTTTTCTATATATAGAATTTTAGGCCTATTTAGAAATAAATAATTGCATAAGTCAAGAAAAAAAGCAAAAACTAATGTTAAATTTAATTAACTTTACTATAATAATTGCTTAACTTAGATGATTTAAAATATAAAACATAATGATTAAGAAAACATAAAATAAAAAATCTTGAACGGAGGTTTTTATTAATGAAAAGAAAAGGACTTAAATTAATAATATCAGCTTTAACAATTACTATGACCTTAGGGATATTGGCGGGTTGTGGTAATAAACAAGAAAATAAGGAAGAAAGCAAAAAAGAAGCTATAAGTGGTAGTATAACAGCATTAGGTTCCTCAGCATTGCAGCCTTTAGTTGAACAAGGAGCCAAACAATTTATGCAAAAAAATCCAGATGCTACTATAAATGTTCAAGGTGGAGGAAGTGGAGCTGGAATAAATCAAGTAGTTTCAGGCTCTGTTGAAATAGGAAATTCTGATGTAACAGCAGAATCTAAATTAAAAGATAAAAATGAAGTTTCATCTTTAGTAGATCACAAAGTTTGTGCCATAGGATTTGGTATGATAGTCAATAAAGAAGTAAAGGTAGATTCTTTAACAAAAGAACAAATACAAAAAATATTCACAGGAGAGATTACTAACTGGAAAGAGGTTGGTGGTCAAGATGAAAAAATAAATGTTATAAATAGATCTAAATCCTCAGGTACAAGATCTACTTTTAAGGATACTATAATGGATGGAAAGGATGAAAAAGAAGGCTTAGGTACAACTCAAGATTCTAGTGGAAGTGTTGTAAAAGCCATAGGACAAACAAAGGGAAGTATAAGTTATGTAGCTTTTTCACATCTTAATGATGAAGTAAAAGCTATAAAAATAAATAATGTAGAGCCAACAAAGCAAAACATAATAGCTAAAAAATATCCTTTTTGGTCTTATGAACATATGTATACAAAGGGAAAACCAGAAGGATTAACAAAAGCTTTTATAGACTATATGATTAGTGATGAAGCTAAGCCATTAATAGAAAGATTAAAATATATACCAGCTAGTGATATTAAGTAATTATTAAAATTTAGTAAAGCTTAACTTTTAGTATTTTAATTTTTATAAAAATTTATGTAAACTTAAATGTTATTTGATGTAGAGTAAAATATAAAACTTTAAAAGTGAAGAAGGTAACTATTTAGATGGGGTTTAACAATAGGTAATAGGTTATAACCCCATTTAAAATAATAATTATTAGAGGAAGATGAGTTATGCATATAAGCAATAGGAAGATTTACAATAAAGAAATAACTAAAAGAAAGTTATTGAAAAATTTAAGAAATGAATACATAGGAAGAGGATTATCAACCATATGTGGAGTGTTAATAGTTTTTTTGACTTTATCTATAATATTTTTTGTAGCCTTAAAAGGCGTAGCGGTGTTTTCAAAGGGAGTTTCATTAAAAGAGTTTTTATTTTCTACTAATTGGAGCCCAGATAAGGATGTCCCTAAATTTGGTGCATTAAATTTTATAGCAGGATCTACTTTTGTATCTATTGGTGCAGTGATATTAAGCGCACCTATAAGTATAGCTTTAGCTATATTTATAAATTATATATCTCCTAAATTAGGAGAAAAAGTTTTAAAACCTGCCTTAGAATTATTTGTAGGTATTCCTTCAGTAGTATATGGATGGTTAGGTATAAGTATATTATTGCCAATTATAAAAAGGATCTACGAAGGAACGGGTTTTAGTATTTTAGCAGGAATAATAGTTTTAAGTATAATGATATTACCAACTATAGCTAGTATTTCTGTAGATGCAATAAAAGTAGTACCTAAATCTTATTTACAAGCTTCCTATGGATTAGGAGCAACTAGATGGCAAACTATAAGTAAGGTTATAGTACCTTCAGCTAAAAATGGAATATTAACAGGCATTATATTAGGGCTTGCAAGAGCCTTTGGAGAAGCATTGGCTGTTCAAATGGTAATAGGAAACTCTATTCAGTTCCCTAATAAATTATTAAATCCAGCTTCTACATTAACAAGTGTTATTACTATGGATATGGCAAATACCATAGGAGGAACAGTATGGAACGATGCACTTTGGGCTTTAGCACTATTGCTTTTAGTAATATCCTTCCTATTCATAATATCCATTAGAATGATAGCTAGAAGGAGGGAAGATTAATGAATTCTAAATTAATAGATAAAATTTGGACGGCTATATTATATTTTATTTCCGCATTGGTAGTTTTATTGTTATTAGTACTTTTAGGATATATATTAATAAAAGGCGTAGGTACACTAAATTTAGAATTTTTGTTTTCAGATCCTAAAATAGGAGAAGCAGGAGGAGGAATAGGGCCTCAATTATTTAACTCCTTTTATATGCTTTTAGTATCGTTAATAATTACAGTACCTATAGGAATAGGAGCTGGAATATATCTTGCGGAGTATGCTAAAGAAGGGTTCTTTTTAAATGTGGTTAGAGTTTCTATAGAAACTATGGCTTCCCTTCCTTCTATAGTAGTTGGATTGTTTGGCTTTTTAGTTTTTGTAAAAATCACTAATTGGGGTTTTACTCTTTTGTCAGGAGCGTTAGCTATATCAATATTAAATTTACCAGCTTTAACTAGGGTAAGTGAAAATGCTATAAAGGAGGCTTCTAAAGGAATAAAGGAAGCAAGTTTAGGCCTTGGAGCCACAAGATTTCAAACAATAAAAACAGTAGTGCTTCCTTCAGCTATTCCTCAAATTTTAACAGGAATAATATTAGCAGCAGGAAGAATATTTGGAGAAGCAGCAGCACTTTTATATACAGCAGGAATGAGTGCCCCTAGTTTAAATTTTACAGCCAACATAACTTCAAAGGCTTTTCCACTTAATCTAATGAGACCAGCAGAAACATTAGCAGTTTATATATGGAAAGTAAATTCAGAGGCTATGATACCTGATGCTGCTAGAGTAGCTAATGGAGCTTCAGCGGTTTTAATTATAATGGTTTTATTATTTAATATATTAGCTAGAATAATAGGCAAAAAAATACACAAAATGTATACAGGGGATAATTAAGGAGGGAAAGGCATGGCAATTATTAAAACAGAGGAGCTAAATTTATATTATGGTAATGTAAAAGCTTTAAAAAATATAAATATAGATATAGAAAAAAATAAAGTTACTGCTTTAATAGGGCCTTCAGGATGTGGGAAATCCACATTTTTAAGAACTCTAAATAGAATGAATGATTTAATAGATTCTGTAAAAATAGAAGGTAGCGTATATTATGAGGGAAAAGATATATATAAAGACTATGATGTGATAGATCTTAGAAAGAAAATAGGAATGGTATTTCAAAATCCTAATCCCTTTCCTATGTCTATATATGATAATATAGCTTATGGCCCTAGAATTCATGGAATAAAAACTAAAGAGAAGTTAGATCAAATAGTAGAAAAAAGTTTAAAAGGAGCAGCCCTTTGGGAAGAGGTAAAGGATAGGCTTAAAAAAAATGCATTGGGGCTATCAGGAGGACAGCAGCAAAGACTTTGTATAGCTAGAACACTAGCTGTAGAACCAGAAATATTGTTAATGGATGAACCAACTTCAGCACTAGATCCTATATCTACTCTTAAAATAGAAGAACTTATGGATGAGCTTAAAAATAAATATACAGTAATAATAGTAACACATAATATGCAACAAGCAGGAAGAATATCTGATAACACAGCATTTTTCTTAAATGGAGAGATAATAGAAGTAGGAAAAACTGAAGAATTATTTTATAAACCGAAAGATAAAAGGACAGAGGATTATATAACAGGTAGATTTGGTTAGAGTTAGTTAAATGAAAGGGGAAGAATAGATTGAGAAAGGTATTTGATAAAGAACTTCTAAAGCTTCATAATAGTATATTAAGAATGGGCAGTATTGTAGAAAAGCAAATAAATACATGTATTCAGGCATTAGTAAAAAAAGATGAAAAATTAGCAGACGAAGTGATAAAAAATGATGATTTAGTAGATGATTTAGAAAAAAAAATAGAAGATGAATGTATAGTTCTTATAGCAAAAGAACAGCCTTTAGCTACAGATTTAAGAAAAATATTTACTACTCTAAAAATTGTTACGGATTTAGAAAGAATGGCAGATCATGCAGTGGATATAGCTAAAATAGCAAAAAAAATAAAAGATGAAGAATACGTTAGGCCTTTAATAAAAATACCTAAAATGGCAGAGCTAGTTCAAAATATGATAAAAGAATCTTTGGATTCTTATGTAAATGAAAATAAAGAAGGAGCTTACAAAGCTTGTACTTTAGATGATGAAATAGATTATATCTATAAAACTGCCTTTAAAGAGTCCATAGATACAATGTTAGAAAGAAAAGAAAGTATAAATCAACTCACACAATTTCTATTTGTGTGCAAATACCTAGAAAGAATAGCGGATCATGCCACTAATATATGTGAATGGACTATTTATTTAATAACAGGAGAACATATAGATATGAATGAATAAAACTTTAAAAAAATAATATATAAT
>OGSC01000741.1_pt1 | contig 11045 bp, 9 predicted proteins | sample 1573751 | NCBI WGS metagenome assembly OGSC01 (sample SAMN03295840, study PRJEB24534) | human gut metagenome | isolation source: fecal sample 8 from infant 5 | host: Homo sapiens | place: USA: Pittsburgh, PA | collected 2014-07
AAATAACATCTACTATTTTATTACAAACACTTTCAATATCTTCTTTCTTTAACCCTAAAGAACTAGGAATGTTTATGCCCTTACAAGCTAATTTCTTTGTAACACTTATATCCCCACATTTACAATATTTATAAGGAGCCATCTCATGCACCGGCATAAAAAATGGTCTTGACTCTATTCCATTTTCCCTTAACTTAAAGATTAGCTCATCTCTAGTTAAAGGATACTCTTCTTCTATCAAAATAGAATAAAGCCAATATACATTTTTTACACCCTCTTTTTCTATTGGTAAAGTTATTCCCTTTACATTTTTCAAAAGCTGATTATATAGCTTTGCATGTTCTCTTTTAATTTTTATATACTCATCTATATTTTCAAGTTGAGCACAGCCCATAGCTGCAAGTAAATTAGGCATTCTAAAATTATATCCTATTTCTTCATGACAAAAAGCTCCATTTCCTAAAATAGTTTTTGTTTGAGTAGATAGATACTTAGCTCTTTCTCCTAGTTTGTCATCATTAGTTACAAGCATCCCACCTGCACCAGTAGTTATTAATTTATTACCATTAAAAGAATAGCATCCTACATGTCCTATAGTTCCTGTAGCTTTACCCTTATATAATGAACCTAAACTTTCTGTAGCATCCTCTATTACATAAAGATTATGTTTTTTAGCTATTTCCATAACCTTATCCATATCTACAGGATGACCATATATATGTATTGGTAAAATGGCTTTTGTTTTAGGTGTTATCATTTCTTCTATATTATTTGCATCCATTACATAAGTATCTCTACATACATCTACAAAAACCGGCTCTGCCCCTACATATTTTATAGTATTTACAGGAGATATAAATGTCATGGAAGATACTATAACTTCATCACCCTTACCTATACCTAAAGTTCTTAAAGCAAGTTCTAAAGCTGCTGTACCATTCATAGTTACCACTGCTTTTTTAGCTTTTACATATTTAGCAAAATCCTCTTCAAATTTATCTACAAAAGCTCCTGCTGAAGATACCCAATTTGTATCTAAACATTGTTTTATATATTTCCATTCGTTCCCTTTAATTTCTGGTATACATAATGGAATCATATTATCAACTCCATTCTCTATTATTATATATTTATCGTCATTTATTTAAAATAATTTAGGAACATATATATATGTTCCTATTAAACGTTATAAATGTCTGTTTTAAAATATTTCATATTATTTCTTATCCACTCTATAGTTTCTTTTAAGCCATCATCTAAACTATATTTAGGATTCCAGCTAGTTAGTTCTTTAATTTTTCTATTATCTGACCATAATCTATTTACTTCACTTTTTTCTGGTCTAATCCTTTCTTCATCGCAAAGAATTTTCACATCCTTTTCCATAATATTTATAATCTTCTTTACTGTATCTCCTATAGAAATTTCATAATTAGACCCTGCATTTATAACCTTACCTATAGTTTTATCACTTTCCGCTACCTTTATAAAAGCTTCTGCGGTGTCTTTTACATAGTTAAAATCTCTTGTTGGACTTAAGCTTCCTAATTTAATTTCTGTTTTTCCTGCAAGTATTTGTGATATTATGGTTGGAATAACGGCTCTTGCAGATTGTCTTGGACCATAGGTGTTAAAAGGTCTTATAGTTGCTACTGGAAGATTAAAACTTCTATAAAAGCTTTCTGCCATTTTATCTGCTCCTATTTTTGATGCTGAATAAGGAGATTGTCCCTGCATAGGATGTTTTTCATCTATTGGTATGTAAAGTGCTGTACCATAAGTTTCAGAAGTTGAAGTATGTACTATCTTTTCTACTTCATATTCTCTGCATGCTTCCAATACATTTGTAGTTCCTTCTACATTAGTTTTAACATAGGCCATAGGAGATAAATAAGAATAAGGAATAGCTATAAGTGCTGCTAAATGAAATACTACATCCTGTCCCTTTATAATTCTTTTCATACCATCATATTCTCTTATATCCCCTGTTACTATATTTATACTATCTTTTACTTCTTTAGAAAAAGTGTCTATCCAACCCCAATTATTAAAAGAATTATATTGAACAAGTGCTGTAACTTCAGCACCTAGTTCCAGTAATCTTTCTGTTAAATGACTACCAATAAATCCTTCTGAACCCGTAACTAATACCTTTTTTCCTTCTAGTTTCATAGTATCACCCTCTCTGTTTTTAAGTCTATTTATATTTCTTTATTTTGGAAGGTATGCCTAATGCAACTACATTATCTGGAATAGAACTTATTACGACAGATCCAGCCCCTATGGTAACATTGCATCCTATGTTTACTCCTTGAATGACAGCTGCTCCTATACCTATATGAGTATTTTTTTCTATGCTTACGCCTCCACCTAATACTGCTCTTGGTGAAATATGACAATTATCTTCAATAACACAATCATGCTCTATTATAGCTCCAGTATTTATAATGCAGTTTTTGCCTATTTTAGCCCCTGAGTTTATAATAGCTCCTGGCATTATACAAGTGTCTTCTCCAATAGCAGCATATTTTGATACCATTGCAGTATTATGCATTAAGACTGGCAACTTAAAGCCTATTTCTTTTAAATTGTTGTATATTTTATTTCTTAAATTTAAATCACCTAAAGCGCCTATGCATAAAAAAGCATTTTTTACTCCATCCTTATAAACTTCCTTAAGTTTATTATCATCACCTATGATGGATATATCTAATAATGATTTTTCTGTAGCATATTTATCTATAATTCCTATTATCTCATAAACATTATTACTTCTTATAATGTCTATTATTACTTTACAATGACCTCCAGCACCTACCAAAACTATTTTTTCCATATATTAAACTCCTAGTAACTTAATCTTTTACTTAATAGTTTTTTATTTATAGCTATAGACTTTAATATTTCTACTATTTGCTTGCTTGTATTTCCATTACCATATATATTATCTATAGAATTTAGATTTTCTTTGAATTTTTCATCCTTTAACACCTTAGATATAGCATTAGTTATTTCATTTTCACTATAATCTGTATCTATTATATTCTTATTTCTAACTCTTCCTTTTTGCCTATCTCCTATATTTACAACAGGTATTTTAAAAATAGGGGACTCTATAATACCACTGGATGAATTTCCAATCATAATATCTGCATATTTTAAGAGATTTAAATATCTTTTTTGTCCAAGGCTATAATATATCTTAGCTTCCTTATGATCTTTAACAAAATCATTAATTTTATCTATAATAATTTTACTTCCAAAATCAGCATTAGGATACGTAAATATATACTGTGCATCAAAATTACTTATTGCTTTTAACAAATTGTCTATTTGTCCTTTAGTATTCTTTAATTGAAGAGTTACTGGATGATATGTAATTAAAAAAACTTTTTTTGTAAAATTAATATTCAGCTCTTTTTCTAACTGTTCTTTACCTAAAAGCTTTAACTTCTTTATATTTTCAATTCCTGCTTGACCTACATTAAAAACTCTCCAAGGTTCTTCTCCCATTTTTATTATTCTTTCCTTATAATATGCAGCTCCTGGAAAGTGTATATGAGCCATTTTAGTTATGGCATGCCTTATTTGCTCATCTACAGCACCTTCTGTAGATTCTCCCCCGTTCATATGGGCTATAGGTATATTCATCATCATAGCGCAGGTAGCTGCTATAAAGGTTTCATATCTATCTCCTAAAATCAATAAAATATCCGGCTTTAATCTGTCAAAGGCTTGAGCCATTTGTATCATTTCAATCCCCATAGATTTTAAAACGGAGCTTTTTTTCTCAGAATCTATAATCATATCTATTTCTTCATCAATTTTAAAACCATCTTTTTTTATCTGACCTACAGTATAACCATATTCTCTAATTAAATGATTTCCTGTAACTATAAGCTGTAATTGTAAATCTTTATCCTTTTTTATTTCTTTCATAGTCCAATAAAGCAAACCATATTCCGCTCTAGTTCCTGTTACTACTAATATTTTTCTCATAAAACCACCTACTTAACATTTTCAAATGTTATAGTTCCATCTTTTTCTATAAAAACAATAGCCTTTTTGCCTATAATTTTTTCAGTATAAATAGGACTTAAGCCATTTTCTGGTCTTTTAAAAGTAATATTTTTATAAGAAATTTCTTCTCCAATTTCTATATCTTTAGCTGCTACTATACTTTTTCTTGCAATAGCTTTAGTACTTTCCTCATTTTTATTGCATATTTTTATACCATTTCCAAAAGCTTTTTCTATGTTTCTAATATTCTTTACCATTTCTTTAAGCTCATTAGGTTCAAGAGATGCTCTATGGTCTGGACCTTCCATATTTTTATCTAATGTAAAATGTTTTTCTATAACTTTAGTCCCCATAGCAACAGCGCCAATAGGTATTTCTATTCCAATTGTATGGTCTGAATAACCTACTGGTAACTTAAATGCATTTTTTAAAGTAAGAATTGCATTTAAATTAACATCTTCACAAGCTGTAGGATAATTGGATGTACAGTGTAATAATGTTATTTTATCATTCCCACCTTCTTTTATAGCATTAACTGCTATTTCTACTTCTCCTAAATTAGCCATACCTGTGGACACTATCATTGGCTTATTAAATTTTGCAATATATTTAAGCAATGGAATATTAGTTAAATCTCCTGAACTTATTTTATATAGGGGAATATTTAATTTTTCAAGTAAATCTGCACTTTCAAAATCAAAAGGAGTGGATATAAACATTATCCCTTTTTCTTCGCAGTATTTTTTTAAAATAATATGTTCCTTATAAGATAATTCTAATTTTTTAAGCATTTCAAATTGATTTCCATTACCTGTAGTTTCCTTTTGATATTCTGCTTTTTTGGCTGACTTTGTTACTAAATTTCCCGCCTTAAAACTTTGAAATTTTATAGCATCTACACCTGCTTCAACTGCTGCATCTACTAATTTTTTAGCAATATCTATATTACCATTATGATTTACTCCTGCTTCTGCTATTATAAAAGTTTTATTCATTATATCCCTCTTTCATTAAAAATTCAGCAAATTTAAAATCAATAATATCATCTATATCTACTGAAGTTACTTTATCCATAATATATGGTGCTGTATTATCTGTATACCAATTCTTATTTTTAAGTAAACATTCTATTTTTGATATATATATGGCTCCGTTTAATCTATATACTTTTGGGGCATCTTGTCTTCTGATATAAAATGTAGAATGTTCTAAAAAATCTTTTAATTTCCCTTTTTCTATTTTCTTCATCCAATAAGGAGTTACTTCACTCTCACAAATACTTACCAAAGAATCAAAATTTTCATAAATTAGTCTTTCTAATGCTTCATCAATTTGCTGTACTCTTCTAAAAGGTGAAGTACATTGAAGTAAGCACACATAATCAGGAAGGTATTTTTCATTTTCTTTTAACCAGTTGATACAATGAATTATAGGATCAATTCCTGGTGTATCATCCTTTGCTAATTCACTTGGTCTTAAAAATGGTACTTCTGCACCATAATTTTTGCTTACTTCTGCTATATCTTTATTATCTGTAGAAACCACTATTCTATCAATATATTTACTTTTTTTAGCTTCTTCTATGGTATAACTAATAACAGGTTTCCCATTCAAGCTTTTAATATTTTTTTTAGGGACTCCTTTAGAACCTCCTCTTGCAGGGATAATTACTAAGACTGATTTACCATTAATCACATTTATCACCTACACTTTTATCTGCAGAAATTAAATCATAAATATCCTTATTAACCTTATTATAATCTTCAATTCTACCAATATCCATCCAATAATCTTTTATTTCATAGCTCCCAACATTAAGTCCTTTTTTTATACAAATGTCTATTAAATCTGTTATCTCAAAATACTCATCCTGAGGTATTAAGCTTATAACCTTAGGACTTAAGCAATAAACTCCTGCATTTATCAGATATTCCATGTTAGGCTTTTCTTCCATTCCTGTTATAGAATTTTCCTCTGTTTTAACCACTCCATATGGAATTTGAAAAGAATGCTTTCTTGTGCCTACTGTAATATCAAAACTATTATCAATATGATAATTCATCATATTTTCCAAGTTTAAATTAGTAAAAATATCTCCATTAATAACAAAGAAAGGCTTATTAACAAAGCTCTCTGCAAGTTTTATGCCCCCAGCCGTACCCATCCTTTTATGTTCTTTTATATACTCTATCTTTACTCCATAGATATATCCATCTTGAAAATAATTTTCTATAATTTCAGCTTTATAATTTACAGAAATAAAAAATTTATTATACCCATATTGTTTAAAATTATTAATAATATGTTGAAGTATAGGATCATTTCCTATTCTAAGCATAGGCTTAGGAACTTCTTTTGTTAAATCCTTAAGTCTTGTCCCTAAGCCTCCTGCCATTATTATAACTGGATTTTCTTTTCCTTTAGGCAAAAGGATATCATTTACTGTTATCATATCTACCACTCTATTATCTTCATCAACTATTGGAATTTCTCTTATAGCATTTTTTATTAAAACATCCTTTATTTCTTCTATAGAAGTTCCTTGTTTAACTTTTATGGGATTTATATGCATTATTTCTTCTATTTTTTTCTCTAGTGACATCCCCTCTAATATAGCACGTCTTATATCTCCATCAGTTACAGTTCCTATTAATTTTCTTTTCTCATCTACTACTAATATTATTCCTTTTGCACCTTTATCTAATAGTTTCAATGATTTTTTTATTGAGTAATAAGGATATGCTAATATTTTTTCTATATTGTTTATCATAATATCCTTCCTTTATATAAAATTTATACTACACCAAATTTTACTTAACACATTATATATGCTTATATAATTATATTTTGATCAGATCCCTTTATTAAAATATTTTCATAGTACATATATCTGAAATTATTACAACTCACTTATAAAATACATATTATCATATATAATAACCACATTAAATTATTAACTAGCTAAAGTTAAATTGATCTTTTTTTCAATTTCATCCATAATTGGCATCAATTCATATTGAAATAAATCTCCAACTAATATAAAATCACTATTTTCAACTGCTTCTATTATTTCCTTTAGTTTTTCATTTAACTCATCTAATGATATTTCTGATTTGTGTATGTCTTTTGTTAATTCAACAATCTGAATAAGCCAATCTATACCATCGACTATTAAAGGTATAGACTCTAAGGCTTTATTTTCATCTCCTGATTGAAAATTTTCTGCTGAATTTATAATACCTATTTTTAGATTTCCAATATATTCACTGGCAGTTCTTAATGATTCAAATTTTAATTCCATTATATTTCCCCCTTTAGATTCTCTATTCCTTCATTTAAAATTGGCATAAATTCTTTTATTTTTTCCTTTATTCCTTTATATAAAGTTCTACTCTTTTCTGATATCTTTATTCCCTTTTCTCTTTGGTTATCTTTAGAAGTTAACATATAATCTGGATTGCATAATACATTTTCTATAACTTCAAATAATAGTGAATTTATAAGAGTGATTTTTTCTCTATTCTCCTTTATATAATCATCTATTTCATCTAATTTTTTATTTATTTTATCCATATTAATGTTTTTACTTTGGATAAAAGCTAAATACATATCATTAGAATAATCTAAAGCCATTTCTGCTTTTTTATATATTTTTTCTAATATACTTTTACTTTCTTCTAAATACTTTATTATTTTTTCCTTTTCTATAATAGGAGGATGATTTAATATATCTTTTATTTTCCCTTTTTCTATTTTTTCTTTTCCATATTCCTCTATGGTATTACTTAAAGGCTGAACTATAGTTCCTTCCATATTAGCTCCTCCTTCAGTGCTATTTATAAAGATTTTATCGCTACACTCCTTTATTATTCCTTCCATATTAATTCTATAAGCATTTAATTTTCTATCTGTTCTAACTAAATTTCCAAAAACATCTTTAACTTCTATAGTATCTATTTCGTCATTAATTTTATTATTCTCTTTAAAAGCAGATGAATTGGAATGTATTTTTTCTTCTGTATAAGCAAAATCTTGTCCTATAAACGTAATAGGACTACACCCTAAATAAGCTGCAAAGGATGTACAATTATGAGCTACTGATCCTCCTGATATTAACTCATCCACATTATATTCTAACATAAAAGATGTTAAAGGATTCTCTGAAAATAATACCTTAGATCCTTTATATAGATCCATAGCCTTATAACTAGTATTTTCATAGAAAATTAATGGAATTTTATAATCTAAATAATTCTCTATAAATTTACAATTAAATTCTATAGGATCTATCATACATATGAAGTCAGGATTTATGTCATTTTTTATTAATGTACCTAAACTTCTAGCTCCTGTTATTATTATAAATTTATCTTGAACAAATTTCAATTTATGAACATTTTTTTCTAAGGATGGTCCTGCAGAAACCACTATAGCAGGCTTACCTATAAATTTATTTTTAAAATAATTTATAGGAGTAGATTCTACTATATGCTTTAAATTGCTTATAAAAGCCTTTGTGAAAGTTTCTGAAAAGCATTTGTTTGTGGCATTGTTCATTAACAAATTTTCAATAATTTTTTTTAAAATTTGAAAAGCTTCTAGAAACTCCTGTTTATAAAGCTTATCATAGTTTGAAAAAACTTTAATTTTTATATTTTTCTTTACATCTATATGACCTATATTGGTGTAAAATAAATTTTCCATTCCTTCTTTTTTATATAGATATATAAAAACTCTATCATCTTCTATTATATCCTTTGCATATTCTACTTCTAAAAATTTATTTAATACATTTATATCCGGTTCTATAATTAAAATTTTATTATTTTCTTCTAATTTATTTAGAGTCTCTTTTATATGTTCTCCAGAACCTAAGCCAAAAACTACTATTATACTTTCAGGGTTTATATCTTCTAATTCTTCTAAAAACATATCTATATCCTTTTGAACATTATATTTACTTCCTAAATATATTTTTTTACCCTCTTTATTTATTTTTATTATATATTTGTTATCTCTACTTTTTTCTAAAGAATATCCTTCATCTATACCCTTAAACTCCTTTAGATATTGTAAAGTTTTTTCTGTAAAATTATTCATAGTACACCTCTAACTAATTACTCTTTTATAAATTATATGTCGTTATTTTCTGTAATAACTTTAATATACAATAAGATTATTTATAATTATAAAAAAGAGCTAGAGAACTTTCTCTAACTCTTTTTATACTTATAAATAAGCTTCAATAACTAAATCGAAGATTTAATTTAAAGGAAACTCCGCCTCTTTACGTTGACGGAGTAAGCTCTACTAACTAAATTGAAAATTTAGAGTATCACTTATCTTAATAATTGAAGAACTCCTTGTGGTGCTTGGTTAGCTTGTGCAAGCATTGCTTGCGCTGCTTGTGTTAATATGTTTGTCTTTGTGAAGTTCATCATTTCTTTTGCCATATCTACGTCTCTTATTCTTGATTCTGCTGCTTGTAAGTTTTCAGCTGCATTATCTACATTTGCTATTGTATGTTCTAATCTGTTTTGATTAGCTCCAAGTTTTGCTCTTTCTTCTGATACAGTATTTATAGCTGTATTTATTGTTGTTATCATTTTTGTTATAGATCCAGCTGTACCATCTATCTTAACACTAGTTGCATTTACTTTCAAAGCAGCTGCATCCATTTTTTTGATACTTAAAGTCATTGTTTGGCCACTATTAGCACCTATTTGGAAAGTTAGTGCTGTATTAGATGCTGTTCCATCTAACAATTTTTTAGTATTAAATTCTGTTTGATTTGCTATTCTATCTATTTCTGTTTGTAATTCTGCAACTTCTTTATTTAAATTTTTTCTATCTACTGTTACATTTGTATCATTAGATGCTTGTACTGCAAGTTCTCTCATTCTTTGAAGAATTGAGTGAGTTTCATTTAATGCACCTTCTGCTGTTTGGATTAATGATATAGCATCTTGTGAGTTTCTTGATGCTTGGTTTAATCCTCTGATTTGTCCTCTCATTTTTTCAGAGATTGCTAATCCTGCAGCGTCATCTCCTGCTCTGTTTATTCTTAAACCTGAGCTTAATTTTTCAATTGATTTACCATTGGTTCCTGTATTGATTGCCATTTGTCTATGAGCATTCATAGCGTTTAAATTGTGATTAATTATCATTTTATATTCCTCCTTGAGTTCAATATGAGCTTCCTTGCTCACTTTTTATATTTTTTTAATTCAACCTAATCTTATACATTTTTTAATTTTCTAATGGAAACTCTTCTTCACTACCTTAGAAGAGTAATCCACTAGTTAAATTTAGACTTTTTAATGAAACTCGACTTCCTCTGGTCGCTGAGTAAGTTCCACTAACTAAATCATAGATTTAGAGTGTCACTTATCTTAATAATTGAAGAACTCCTTGTGGTGCTTGGTTTGCTTGTGCAAGCATCGCTTGTGCAGCTTGTGTTAAGATGTTAGTCTTCGTGAAGTTCATCATTTCTTTTGCCATATCTACGTCTCTTATTCTTGATTCTGCTGCTTGTAAGTTTTCAGCTGCATTATCTACATTTGCTATTGTATGTTCTAATCTGTTTTGATTAGCTCCAAGTTTTGCTCTTTCTTCTGATACGGTATTTATAGCTGTATTTATTGTGTCTATCATTCCAGTTATATCTGCAGCAACTTTTTTTGAAAAAGTAATAGCTCCAGAATTTACGCCTAATTTTGTTGCATCCATGCTACCAATAGTAATTGACATCATTTGACCACTATTAGCACCTATTTGGAATTTAACATTTTTTCCAGATCCGTTTAAAAGTTTTTTAGTGTTGAATTCTGTTTGTGTAGCTATTCTTGTTATTTCCTTTTGTAGCTCTTTAACTTCTTTATCAAGGTTATTTCTATCAACTGTTACGTTTGTATCGTTAGATGCTTGTACTGCAAGTTCTCTCATTCTTTGTAATATTGAGTGAGTTTCGTTTAATGCACCTTCTGCTGTTTGGATTAATGATATAGCATCTTGTGAGTTTCTTG
>OGSC01000743.1_pt1 | contig 11043 bp, 10 predicted proteins | sample 1573751 | NCBI WGS metagenome assembly OGSC01 (sample SAMN03295840, study PRJEB24534) | human gut metagenome | isolation source: fecal sample 8 from infant 5 | host: Homo sapiens | place: USA: Pittsburgh, PA | collected 2014-07
ATTATAAATATTTTTATGTAGTATAATATAGTAAAGAAACTTTTAGCTATAAACTAAGGAGGCAAATAGTTTGAAAGAAGCCATAATAAATATATTAAAAAATAGTTCTCATACATTTATATCTGGACAATATATTAGTGATAAATTAGGTGTTTCAAGAACAGCCATTTGGAAATATATAAATGGGCTAAAAAAAGAAGGTTATAATATCGAATCTGCATCCAAAAAAGGATATAGATTGATTTCTTGTCCTGATATTTTAACCTTTGAAGAAATTGTAAGTTTATTAAAAACTAAATTTTTGGGTCAAAATATTATTCATTTTGATTCTATTAATTCTACTAATGACAAAGCGAAAAAAATAGCCTCTTCTGAAAATGACGGTACAGTAATAATATCTGAGGAACAAACTCTAGGAAAGGGTCGATTAGGTAGAACTTGGTCCTCCTCTAAATTTAAAGGTGTCTATATGTCCATCATACTAAAACCTGATATAAACACTATGGATGTACCTAAAATAACTCAAGTAGCCGCTGCTGCTGTAATAACAACTTTACTTAATAATAATATTAAAGCTTATATAAAATGGCCTAATGATATTATAGTAAACAATAAAAAGGTATGTGGTATTCTAACGGAAATGAGCGGAGAGATAAACAAAGTAAATTATGTAGTAGTGGGTATGGGCATAAATGTAAATTGTGAAGAAGAAGATATACCAAAGGATTTAATTTCAAAGGCAACATCTTTAAAAATAGAAGATAATAAAGAATTTAAAAGAAATATTTTAGTTGCAGACATATTAAATAATTTTGAAAAACTATATACAGAACTTATAGAATATAACAATATAGATACTTCTATAGAAATATGCAAAAAAAATTCTATACTAATTGGCAAAGAAGTTAGAATAATAAACAGAAATAAAGAACGTTTGGGAAAAGCTGTGGGTTTAAATTCTAATGGTGAACTTTTAGTTCAATTTGAAAATGAAGAAATAAAACCACTAATCTCTGGAGAAATATCTGTAAGAGGAATGAATGGATACATATAAGGGTAATGCTACCCTTGGTTTAAAAAAGGGATATGTGGTTACAAGGGCAACTCACTTCAATAAGAAATTCTAATCTTGTTCAAATACCTTTTACACCACATATCCCTATCTTTTTAAACCAAGGGAAGTTAGAATAACTTTTTGAAGATATTTATATCATTGTACGCACATAAAAAATTTTTAATTATTTATATTCTTTTCAGTAAAGGCTTCAAAAAAATTTTCGATAGAAAATTAATGCGGTAGCATGTCAAGAGACTATATTTTTCATAAGATTTATAATGCATGAACTTACAATTTAAACCATTTACGGTAGCAAACAAATTTAATCTTACAGTCTTTAAATTAATGATTAACTTAGTGGAATAATTATAATTAAAAATTTTGTGTAAAGGAGCGAAACAAAATCATCCTTTTGTAGGTTTTTATTTCAGCAGGAAATTATTATAACAACTTTTAAAGGTATTAAAACAAGAAATACTTTTAAAGAAAATAGATATCTAAAAAAATAATTAGAATGCTTTATTTGTGAACTAATATTTAAGCGTGAAGTAAACAGGACGTGGCATTAGAGCGTTAGCTTAAATATTAGGGCACAAATATTAGTATTCTTTATTTTTATAGCTATCTATTGACTAAAAGTATTTCTTGTTTTAATTCTCACTCTTTAAAGGTTGTTAGGTAGCAATTTCCTTATATTGTGTATATGAAGGATATCAGTATTGGTACTAAGGAACTTAGTATTACCCCATTTATAAAGGATGCTATAGCTACCTCTGGGGATGTGTTTTTTGATATTATAGGTAATGTGGTGTCCATAGATGTGGCTCCTGCTGGAGCTATGGCTGTAAAATGATTTAATTTTTTTGCTAGAAATGGTATTGTAATTACTGCTATTATTTCTCTAAATACATTTGTTAAAAATGCTATGGTACCTATTTGGGCACTTTCAAGACTAGTAAGCATAACTGCAGATAAACTATACCATCCAAAACCAGCAGCTATAGACAAAGCTGATTTTATAGATAATTTAAAAAACATTGCAGTTATTATTCCCCCAGTAAGACTGCCTATTATTATTGATAGTGGTATTAAAAGTACTTTTAATCCATTCCTTTTTAAGTCCTTTATTAGATTTTTGTTACTTCCCACATCGATACCTACAAACAGAATAAGTAAGTTTAAAGCTATAGTGCTTATAAATTCTATATTAGGAATAAGGGTTTCTGGAATAAAAAAATATCCGCATAAAGCACCTAGCAATACAGATAAAAACATAAATAAAGTCAATTATTCCTCCCCCTTTTGCAAAAATCTCTTAGAAACTATATAAAGTATTATTATACTAAATATAGTTGTAGTTATTGCAAATACTATAGAAACCTGTCCTATATTTTTTATATCTTTTACTACAGATTTATTAGCTCCTATGGAGGCTCCCATAAAAAATAATAACGCAAATACCCCTATTTGCTGTAAAATTCCATTTATCTTTTTACCCTTTTTAGAAAACTCTTTAAAGTATCCTATTAACATTCCTAAAAATAAAAACAATAATATAGCCCACATAAAATACCCCCTATAAGGGAATATCTCAAAATATATTTTATTTTGAAACATCCCCATATAAATCACAATATCTTTTTATTTTTTCTTCAAATTCTATAAGACTTATATATCTACCTTCTCTTAATATTTCTTTCCCCTCTATATAAAATAAGGTAGTTGGAACCGTAAATATATTATATCTTCCGGATGTCTCCTTAAAATTATCTATATTTACATTGAAAACTTTTATATTATATTTTTCTCCAATAACATTTATTTTATCTTTAAGGATAGTACAGACATTACATTTTTCATTTGATGAAAAATATATTAACACCATAGAATTGTGTTTTATTATATTTTCTACATAATCTATATTCTTTATTTCCTCCATAATAATCTGCTACCTCAAGCTTTCCCATTCTCTTCTTAAAATGCCATACATATAAAGATCATATCTTTTTCCATCTCTATGAATAAATTCTCTATAGGTTCCTTCCTTTTTAAACCCTACTTTTTCATAAAGTTTTATAGCTCTATGATTATATTCTAACACTGTTAAATGAATTCTGTGAAGATTTAGCTCTTTAAATGCAAAGTTTAAAACTAATTCTGTAACCTGGGTTCCATAACCTTTTCCTCTAGCTTCTTCCTCTCCAAAACCTATATAAAAGATAGCTGTTCCATTATTCCATACTATATCTTCAAGACCTGTTAGACCTATAATCTTGTTATCTTTTATATTTCTTATAGCAAATACATAACCATACTGTGATTTATAGGAACTATTTATAATTTCCTCTACTTGCTCTTTATTTTTAGGGAATGCTGATATTATATCGTAATGTCTTAAAAAATTTACATCTCTATACCAGGAAGCTATAGTTTCTATATCGTCTTTTTCAACAGCCGTAAGCTTTAAATTTTTTCCTACTAAAAGAGAATCTATAGACATAAATCTCATTCCTTTCCTTAATATTTTGTATATTACATTATGCACAGTTTTCTTTTAAATATTTTATAAATACACTACCTACAAATAAAATGTAGTATCTACCTTTATATAATCTGTCTTTCTCTTTCTTCCCTACCACTACATCCACAGTTACAGCATATATCCACCATATATTTTTTTTCAAAATCTAGGGGTGAATAGGACAATTTAGCTTTTCTTAGTCCTTCTATTCCTAAATCTTGTTCCCTATTTATTATAGGTATATCACTAAAATAATTTTCAACGAAAGCTTTATTTACAAAGGTATAAGCCCCTCTAAGATCCTTATTAGCTTTTTCTATGTGTATAATAGCCATATTATCACTAAATTTTTCTCCTATACTAAACCCTGCAATTTCTTCGTCTATATATAAAGCCATGCCTTCTAATCCTAAAACATCCATGTTACAGCACATATCTCTTATGCTTTGAAGCTCATAAAGTAAATGTTTATCCTTTGTATCATTTTTTTCATACCATAACTCAGCAATTCTTAAACTATCTTCTATAACTCCTTCTTCTGTAAAATCCTTTATATCATAGTTATAATTTTTTATAAAATAGTTATAGTGATTCTTCTTGCCATGAAGCTTTTTACCTGATAAAGTTATAAGTTTTTTATTCTCATATAAATAATCAAAGTTATCTCTATCCTCTTCTACCATTATATTACTATAAATTTCTTCATCTTTGTATAGATTTTTTAATTCTTTAACAAAATCATATCTTAAATCTTTAAAGAGATATTTAATGCATTTTTCTTTTTTATAATTCATTAAAGTTTCTATTATATCCTTTAGATTTTCTTTTTTATATCCTAAAGGTTGCATAAAATGATATTCATCATTAAAATCCTTCTTTTTAATAATAAGAGTTCCTTTATATATAGCATACTTTATATCTAAAGCCTTTCTCCAAATATATAAAGTTGTAAAAGAATACTCGCAATTTAAAAAATCATATGGTTTTATATAGCTTTCAAATAATTTTTTATCATTAATAGTTAATCTTTTAAAATTTAACACACTATCCCCTCTTTTAATAATATATTTATTTCCTAGTAACTTACTCTACTTTAATATTAAAAAAATAACCCTTCGAATATTTATTATTGAATAAGAAGGGTTATCTATTTATATTATACTTTCATTACTAATTTTTTGCAACCTTATCTATATGAATTTATATTCTTTTAAAGATTAGGTAATCCAAAGTAAAACTCAATTCAGATGAAATCTTTACTTTTAACTAAGTTATAAATTGTAGAATCAAGTGATTCTTGTGCTCAAATGGAGTTTGCTTGTGAGAAATACCCCTTTCCATCTAAGTCTTAGAAAAACTTATCCAGGGGCATATCAACCGTCATCTTCCACCTAAAAATGATAATAGTATTACGGATGGTAGTCATAGGATAAATAATATTTTTTAATTATAATAAATTTTATGCTTAAAATCAAATAATGTTAATATAACAACTAAATTAATACCCCTTTCGAAAAATCAATACTAAAGGATACCTTTTCTCCCATTTGTAATAAATTATTACTATAATCTATTATTTTTATATCTTTATCATTATATTTTACAACATAATAAATTCTATCTCCAGCGTACTTAGAGGACACTACTTCTCCTATACAATTTTTATTCTCTAAATCCTTATATATTTTTATATTTTCTGGGTTTATCATTATTTCTGAATCACCTTGTTTTTTATCCTTTACTTCAAATTCTCCAAAATCACAATAAAACTTATTTTCAATAATTTTTCCTTTGAAATAGTTTCTTTCTCCAAAAAAATTAGCCACTTCTTTAGAATTGGGGGTTTCATATATTTCCTTTGGAGTTCCCTGTTGCATTATTTTACCATCAATCATTAAAGATATATGATCCGACATCATTAAAGCTTCTTCCTTATCATGAGTAACTAATATGGTAGTTATTCCTAATTTTTTTTGTATTTTTAAAACTAATTCCCTTATTGAATTTCTAATATTAATATCCAAACTGGTAAAGGGTTCATCTAAAAGCAAAACTTTGGGCTCTATTGCTAGTGCTCTTCCTATAGCTACTCTTTGCTTTTGCCCCCCTGAAAGCTCCTTTGGATATTTATGTTCCAATCCTTGTAAACTTAGCATTTCTAATATCTTATTTACTTTTTCTTTTATTCTGTTTTTATTTTCTTTCCTCATATTAAGTCCAAAGGCTATATTATTATATACATTTAGATGTGGAAATAACATATATTCTTGAAAAACTATTACTATTTCTCTTTTTTCTACAGGTGTATTTTTTATATTTTTACCACTTATTAAGATTTCTCCTCCATCTTCTTGCAACAATCCTGCTATTATATTTAATGTAGTGCTTTTACCACAACCAGAAGGTCCTAAAAGACACATTAATTCTCCCTTTTCCACTGAAAAACTTATACTATCCAATACATTTTTATTATTAAATATTTTCTTTATTCCTTTTACTTCTATTTCCTTCATTATATATACCTCTATACATTTAAAAATTTATCTATTTTGTAATAAGACTTAATACATTTATTTATAATTAATAAATAAATTAAAGATGTAATAATAAAAATAAGACTAAAACTAGAAGCTATAGTTCTATCCCCACTTTTTATAAAGGGAAACATTACTATAGGATATGTAATGACCTGTCCTCCCCCTATCAAAAAAGTTAAAAAATATTGACTAAAGGATATTATAAAAGTCATAAATACAGTGGACATTATCCCTGAAGAAATCAATGGTAATGTTACATAAAAAAAGCATTGATATCTATTGGCTCCTAAAACCTTAGCTTGCTTCTCCATTTTATCTCCAATTATTTCAAAAATATCTGTAAGCATAAACACTGAATAGGGGATACAAGGCATCAAATGTATTATTATTACCCCTAATATAGTGTTAGCTATACCTAATTTTAAAAAGGATACATGAATTCCTAATGCCACAGAAACACCAGGTACTATTATAGGGGAGAATATTAATATCTTTATAAAATTCTTACCTTTAAAATTATATATTCCTAAAGCCTTAGCTGCTGGAATACTTATAATTATAGTTACAAAAGTTACTATTGTTGATATTCCTATACTTTTAAATAAAATACTTAAATTTTGAGATTTAGGATCTAATGCATATTTTAATCCTCTTAATCCAAATTCCTTTGGTATAACTAGTGGCCAACTCCAATTTTTTGCAAAACTCCATAGACATAATATTATTATAGGAAATAGGAAGAAAAATGCGAAGCTATATATTATTATATTAGAAATTATTTTTTTATTTTTCATCTATAATATTTTCCTTTCCTATTTATTATTTAGATTTCTTTTTTTTAAAATATCCAAAGATTTTCTATACAAAATTATTAAGAAGGTTGATATAACTATAAGTATAGTATTTATTACCATAGCATAAGGCCTATTGGTTAAATCTGGATTAGAATATTCTATATATGCCTTAACTGAAAGTGATTTTGGAGTAGTTGGTCCTAACAAATAAGGCACCTCAAAAGCTCCAAAAGAAAAAGCAAAAATTATTATAAAAGAAGATAAAATAGAGGGCACAAGCATAGGAAATATGACATAAAAAAAAGTTTGCGTTTTGCTAGCCCCCAGTGTTCTTGAAAGATGCCACATTTTTTCATCTATATTAGTTAACACAGCATAGATAACCAGTATAATAAAAGGTATCTCCTTCCATACATAAGTTATGATTATACCTATACCTAATCTATCCATTATAAGCGCAGGAAAAACATTTCTAGAACTTATTAGCCCTAAATTGTATAATATTCTAGCCAATATTCCATTTTGGGATAACATATTGATGATAAGTAAAACTGCAACAGTATGAGGTATTATTATAGGCATCTTATATATAACATCTAAAATTTTACTCCTCTTCTTATGCATAAATATAATATAAGCTAAACTAACCCCAATAAATTCAGCTATTAAAGAAGATATAGTACAAGTAAACAAACTAAATTTTAAAGATTCTATAAATTCCTTAGAAATTAATACTTCTTTATAGTATTTAAGTGTAATTTCATTTAAGCCCACTGTAGGAAAATAGCCTAAGCTTTGACTTAGGCTATTTATTATTCCTACTCCTAATATAGAAACTATTATTATTATAACTGGCAATAATAATATATAAGGTTTCATTTTTTCTTTCACTTTATTTATCTCCTGGTATATTTTCTTGCCATATTTTTTCTATAATTGGTACTAATTCTGCTGGCAGCTCTGGTAGCCTATGTGGTAATAATTCACTTTGTGGAAGGGAACCAGAACCTACTTTGATTTTTTCTATTTCTTTCTTTTCCTCTTCACTTAATTTTTTATTATCAAATACAGGTAAATCTCCCCATACTTTAGGATCATATTTAGATTTTTGCATTTCAAAACTTAATATGCTATTAATAGTAACCATAGCACCCTCTTTATTAGGTGAGTTAAATGGTATTGCTACAAAATGTGTGTTTCCTATAGTTCCATTTTTAAATAATGACACTTGTGTTTTTTTAGGAAATGTCCCATTATCTATTTTCTCTGTTACTGAGTTTGGATTATAGCTCATAGTATTTATAACTTGTTTATCCGCATACATGTTATCTAGCATAGCTATATTAGCAGGATAAGTTTTACCCTTATTCCAAAGATAAGGTTTTATTTCTTTTAAGTAATCTATAGCTGGTTTTATTTCTTTTTCTACTAATTCTTTTTCTGGTTTTATTTTTATAAGTTTTTCAAAGCCTACTATATCGTATATTATATTTCTTACAAAAGCACTTCCAGTAAAATCTGGTGGTGCAGCATATGTAAATTTCCCTGGATTAGCTTTTACAAATTCTAATAGTTCTTTATGATCTTTTGGCACTTTTGTTACCTTTTCTTCATCATATACCATAACAAATTGTGCTTTTCCATAAGGAGCTTCAAAAGCCTCTACTGACTTTCCAAAATCGTATTTTACGTCATTTGAATCCTTATCTATGTATTTTTTATAATTAGGAAGGTTCTCTGAAAACGGTCCATAAAGAAGATTATTTTTCTTTGCTGTATAAAAATTTTCTCCATTTATCCAAACTACATCTATTGTTCCTTTATCATTTCCTGCTTGCTTTTCACCAAGCATTTTATTTAATATATCGTCAATATCCATTGGTACTCTTTTTAATGTTATATTATATTTTTCTTTTAATTTCTTTGCTAGATGGTCATCTATCCATTTGTTTGTAAGTTCACTACCACCCCATCCGTAAAATGTTACAGTAGTTCCTTTACTTTTTTCAACTATAGAATTCCAATCTTTATTCTTTAAATCTGCTTCATTTTTACTTTCTTTTTTATTACCACAAGCTACTAAAGAAAAAACCATTGTAAAAGTAATTATAATACTTATAAATTTTTTCATTTTTATCCTCCTTTTAAAAATAACTATATATACCAATACACATTATAGCATATTTACCCTTATTCTCCCATAAATTTACCTATTCAAAGTTTATAAACCCCTACTGCTCTTCTTTAATATTTCATATTATATTTTTAGCTTCTTGCATATTATGATTTATAACAAACCACCTAATATTGAAGATAATATATACAATATTCTATAAATTATATATAAGGCTACTTATAGCAATCTAACTTTAACGATATTTAACATACTAATGAAATATATAATATTCTAAAAATTACATTTGACAAAATTATCTGAATATTGTATAATTTAATCATAATAGATCATATAAAGAGAGGTATAAACACCATATAATTAATGAGCAGCTATAATATCTCTAAATTAGATATTATAGCTTAATGGTGAATTTACTCCCCTCTATACAAGGTACCTTAATAACTAACTTTGTTATTGGGACTTTAGTAAAAATCTATTATATGCTATTTTTTTAGTAAGGATAGATTCTGAATCAAAATTATTTAAATTTGGTTACAGAATATTCTTTACTAAAATTAATTCTTAATTATAAATGAAAGGAGGATGAAAAAATTCAAATAATTCAATTAGATGAAAATTCATTTCTTTTAAAATCTACTTAAATAGCTGATTTAAATTATTATAATTTAAATCAGCTATTTACTTTTAATCTATTTATTTTTTATGAGTTTACTTATCCATTACAGACTACCATTTATAACTTCAAGCTTATAATACTACACTTATTATATTTCCATTTCTAGCTTATATTTACCTAGATCTTATCCCACACTTTTTTATATATTTTAATATCTTAAAGGTATCTTAGATTTCTTTATAATTATTTTGTAATATCCTTCACTTTCTAAAAAAGACCTCAATCCCATTTCTGCAATATCTAAATTGTTTTTAGGACCTATAGTTATTTTTTCTATAGGTAAATTTCCTTCTTTTGTATTTGGATTAAGACCTAATTCTATATAAGGAATAAAAACTCTATTTGAAATTCTATGTTTTACTATTTTCTTTTTTATATTTTTATTAATAACTCTAAACACTAACCTATGCTCCTGTTCCTCTTTAAAACTCTCATCTTTAAAAAAGGTAGCTATATAAGCTATATTATAAAGCACATATACTATTAAAGATTTAAAATCATCGTCTTCTTTAAATTCATAAAAATTTTTATATAAATTATATAAAAATTCTACTCTTTCCTTTATTATATTTTGCTGATGTTTCTTATTATATATAACCTCTCCAAAATACCATACAAAATCTTCTCCCTCATTTAAAAAGATAGAATTTTTATTTTTATCTATAAACCTGTAATTTTTTCCTGTAAATATATTTTGAAAATAATCACAATTAAATGCTAAATTATATCCATCATAATTAGAATAATTAGACCAAAGAGCTAAAGAATCTTTATTTTCTGTAAGAGACAATATGTAAGTATCCCCTAATTCCATATCTATGGTATGCAACAAAATTTCTATATTTTCTTTGAAAAATTCATCAAATTCTTCATTCTCATTTAGATATTTTTCACATATATCATAAATCAAATTGTTAGTGTAATTTATTTCTGTACTATCATTAAGATACTTACTATTAGATAGCCAAATATTTTCCTTACTTATTATATTTTCTAAAGTACTTATACTAGTATAATAATATAGCTTATTTATACTTTTACATTGATACAAATCCAAATTATATCTAAATATTTTTTCTTTATTTTCGAATCTATTTATATATGTATCTATAATAGGTTTGCTCATAATATCAATACCTCATTTAATGTAAATTTGTAAAAGCTATGATTTCTACCATAGCTTTTACTTATTATTCTTATCCTTTAGAAAATATTTTATTTACTTTAATTAAAATATTTTTTATTTAATATGCTTTTTAATTTTTTGCCTTCTTCATTATCTTTATCTAATTTAAAAATATTATTTAAATATTCGTTAGCC
>OGSC01000745.1_pt1 | contig 11037 bp, 15 predicted proteins | sample 1573751 | NCBI WGS metagenome assembly OGSC01 (sample SAMN03295840, study PRJEB24534) | human gut metagenome | isolation source: fecal sample 8 from infant 5 | host: Homo sapiens | place: USA: Pittsburgh, PA | collected 2014-07
GCCGTGCCGGTGGTTACACTCGCATTCTGAAGTGTGGCTTCCGTGCAGGCGACAATGCGCCGATGGCATACATCGAGCTGGTTGATCGTTCTGAATCGAAAGCAGAAGCTGCTGCAGAGTAATCTGCAGTAACGTAAGAAAACCCGCTTCGGCGGGTTTTTTTATACCCGCAAAACCTCCATATTCTCTAAAATGTCTATAAGTTTTTCGTTCCTCTCCTGGAGGTGGTATGTGGTTACTTGACCAGTGGGCAGAACGACATATCCTTGATGCGCAGAAAAAAGGTGAATTTGAGCATTTGCCTGGTAACGGTAAACCGCTTGTGCTGGACGATGATTCGCATGTCCCGCCTGAACTACGCGCAGGGTTTCGTTTACTCAAAAATGCGGGCTGTCTTCCGCCTGAACTTGAATATCGTAAAGAAGCACTCGCTTTGTCAGACTTACTGGCTCATATACATCAGGATCATCCGGATTATCATGAAGTAAGTCGAAGATTGACGCTTCTGGAGCTGAAATTAAAGCAAGCTGGACTAAGTACGGAATTCCTTCGCGGCGAATATGCGGAAAAATTGATGCTGAAATTAGATGAGGATTAGAGATGTTTCGCATTGGAGAATTAGCCAAACTGGCTGACGTTACCCCGGACACCATTCGCTATTATGAAAAACAGCAGATGATGGATCACGAGATCAGAACGGAGGGTGGCTTTCGCCTTTATTCGGACAATGACTTACAGCGTCTGAAATTTATCCGACATGCACGCCAGCTTGGATTTACGCTTGAGTCTATTCGTGAATTGCTCTCTATACGTATCGATCCTGAGCATCACACTTGCCAGGAATCCAAGAGCATTGTTCAGGCGCGATTGAGCGAGGTTGAAGCGAGAATTCAAGAATTGCAGATTATGCAACGCTCTCTACAGAAATTGAATGATGCTTGCTGTGGGAGTGCGCACAGTAGCGTCTATTGCTCAATACTCGAAGCCCTGGAGCAGGGGGCCAGCAGCGCTCCTTAGGGACATTGATTTTTGTTGCCAGCAAGCCTACACTTGCGCCGTTTTAAACCACAATCTGGAGAAATTATGAGCCACTATCAGCATAAGAAAGGGCAAATTAACAATAACGCCATCGAGGCATTGCTTCATGATCCTTTGTTCAGACAGCGAGTTGAGAAGAATAAGAAGGGGAAAGGGAGTTATTTACGCAAAGACAAACATGGTAAGAAAGGGAACTGGGAGGCCAGTGGCAAGCAAGCGAATCGCTTATTTACCACTGGCCTTCTGCTTAAAACAGCTTAATCAGGAGCGTTTATTTTGTTCTTTCAACAGATCGCGGATTTCTGTTAACAGCAATTCCTCTTTGCCAGGAGCCGGCGGTGCTTTGGGTTCATCTTCCTGTTTACGTTTGAGACGGTTAATCAATTTAATCGCCATGAAAATAGCAAACGCGACAATAATAAAGTCGAAAATATTCTGGATGAAGACACCGTAATGCATTACGACTGCCGGGACATCGCCTTGTGCTTCGCGTAAAGTTAGGGCAAATTGCTTAAAGTCTATTCCACCAATCAGTAACCCTAATGGCGGCATGATAATATCAGCAACCAGTGACGACACAATCTTGCCGAATGCTGCCCCAATGATCACACCTACTGCCAAATCAACTACATTTCCCCGCATCGCAAATTCGCGAAATTCTTTTAGCAAGCTCATGCTCTTCTCCTTGTGCTGTCAGACAAGTTAAGTCTAACAAATGTATTCTCGTTTTCCATTGAGGGTAAAAATTTGCTGAATTTTTTTAACATTGATAAAACCAGGGTTAAATAAAAGGCGCCGGTCTGGCGCCCGATAATTACAGGAAGAAAGGGCTGGGCTGGAACAGGCGCTCAACGTCGGTAATATATTTTTTGTCGGTAAGGAACATGATGACGTGGTCACCCTGTTCGATACGTAAATTATCGTTGGCGATCATCACATCATTACCGCGCACGACGGCACCGATAATTGTGCCTGGTGGCAGCTTAATCTCATCAATAACACGTCCGACGACACGCGAGGTACTCTCATCACCATGTGCCACAGCCTCTATTGCTTCGGCAACACCGCGGCGCAGCGATGACACACCGACGATATCTGCTTTGCGCACATGGCTTAGCAACGCAGAAATAGTGGCCTGCTGTGGTGAAATCGCAATATCGATCACGCTGCCCTGCACCAGATCGACGTAGGCACGGCGTTGAATGAGCACCATGACTTTCTTGGCGCCCATTCGCTTGGCCAACATGGCGGACATGATATTCGCCTCATCATCGTTGGTGACGGCAATGAAGAGATCCATTTGATCAATATGTTCTTCTGCGAGCAGTTCCTGATCCGACGCATCACCATAAAACACAATGGTGTTTTGTAGTTTTTCCGCCAGTTCCGCCGCGCGTTGTTGATCGCGCTCGATCAATTTAACGCTGTAATCTTTTTCCAGGCGCATTGCCAGGCCAGCGCCGATATTCCCGCCGCCAACCAGCATGATGCGCTTATAGGGTTTTTCAAGACGCTGTAACTCGCTCATCACGGCGCGAATATGTTGAGACGCGGCGATGAAAAAGACTTCATCACCGGCTTCGACAATCGTTGAACCCTGTGGGCGAATAGGGCGGTCATGACGGAAAATAGCGGCGACGCGAGTATCAATATGCGGCATATGCTCGCGCATGGTTGATAGCGCGTTTCCTACCAGGGGACCGCCGTAATAGGCTTTTACGACAGCGAGGCTAACTTTCCCCTCGGCGAAATTCACAACCTGAAGCGCCCCCGGGTATTCAATCAATCGATAAAGACTGTCGATGACCAATTGTTCCGGGGCAATGAGGTGGTCAATAGGCACAGCTTCAGAATGGAACAACTTGTCTGCGTCACGCACATAGTCCGGAGAGCGGATGCGTGCAATACGGTTTGGCGTATTAAACAATGAATAGGCCACCTGGCAGGCAACCATATTTGTTTCGTCAGAACTGGTTACCGCAACCAGCATATCTGCGTCGTCAGCACCAGCCTCGCGCAGCACGCGTGGATGTGAACCATGCCCCTGGACGACGCGTAAATCAAATTTGTCCTGCAGACTACGCAGACGATCGCCGTTAGTATCCACGACGGTGATGTCATTATTTTCACCGACCAGGTTTTCCGCCAGCGTTCCGCCGACTTGCCCCGCGCCCAGTATTATGATTTTCATCAGCTGCGACCCGTTATCCTACTTATTGTTTGGAAAGCTTAGCGTAAAAGAAGCCGTCACCCTCTTCGGCTCCAGGCAGATTCTGCTGACCTGGCCGTTCTGGTGTTCCCGTTACGTTTAAGCGAGCATCAGGCGTACGTGAAAGGAATGCGGCAATTTGCTGGCTGTTCTCTTCCGGCAAAACTGAGCACGTGGCATACACCAGCGTCCCGCCAGGTTTAAGATGTGGCCAGACAGCATCAAGAATCTCAGCCTGTAATTGTACAAGTTCGCTGATGTCACGATCCCGGCGCAACCATTTTATATCCGGATGGCGACGAATAACCCCCGTTGCTGAGCAGGGCGCATCCAGCAAAATACGGTCGAATTTCTCATCGCCGCACCATTGTGCAGGGTGACGTCCATCGCCTTGCTTCACCTCAGCCTTCATTCCCAGACGTTTAAGGTTGTCATAGACGCGGGAAAGACGTTGCTCGTCAATGTCGACAGCCAGAACGCGGGCTTGCGGAGCGGCTTCAAGGATATGTGTGGTTTTACCGCCTGGTGCGGCACACAAATCCAGGATGCGTTCACCATTTTGCGGTTCAAGGAAAGTTATGCAGCCCTGTGCGGACGCATCCTGGACAGTGACCCAGCCCTCATCAAAACCGGGTAATGCGCTTACAGGAACCGCGGATGCCATGCGTACAGCATCGGGATAATCCGGATGTGAGAATCCTTCCATTCCGCTTTCGGCCAGCAGCGCCAGCCAGGCGTCACGGGAGTGATGGTTACGATTGACGCGCAACCACATAGGTGGACGCAGATTATTGGCTTCGACAATATGTTGCCACTGTTGTGGATACGCTTTTTGCAGGCGTTTTAGCAACCATGTTGGGTGCAGGAAGCGTTGTTCACTCTGTTCAAACTCAGCCTGTAAGGCTTCTTGCTGGCGCTGGAACTGACGCAATACACCATTAATCAGGCCCTTAAGCTGTGGACGCTTGATAGCAACGGCACCTTCAACGGTCTCTGCCAGCGCGGCGTGAGCCGGAATACGGGTATGCAGTAGCTGATACAGGCCAATCATAATCAGATAATGCACGGTACGCTGTTTACCCGTCATTGGGCGGGACATCAGCTTGTTGATAAGCCAGTCCAGTTGCGGGAGCGTTCGCAGTGCGCCAAAGCAGAGCTCCTGCAGCAGTGCTTTGTCTTTATCGGAGACTTTTTGCTGTAGCGGCGGAAGAACATTACTCAGGGATTGCCCTTGCTCAACGACCTGCTCGATAGCCTGTGCCGCCATGCTGCGTAAATTAATATTTTTTTTCATAGCCACGAAAATAAAAACGCCCGGTAGTACCGGGCTTAAAGATAATTGTCAGACCAGACGATTGCCCGGCGTAAACCACTCCCGCCGGGAGTTTAGTAAATCCTGGGCATTCATCGCTTTTTTACCGGCGGGTTGGAGCGATTCAAGATTCAAAATGCCCTCAGCCGTTGCAACCTGAATACCTTGCTTATTAGCTTCAATAATGGTGCCGGGTTCGGCTTTAGCCTGGCTATTTATCACCGACGCCTTCCAGACCTTAACGGGCTGATCCTCAATGACGAAATAGCTCATTGGCCAGGGATTGAAGGCTCGAATACAACGCTCAAGCTGTTCAGCAGGCAAAGACCAGTCAAGAAGCGCTTCTTCTTTGCTAAGTTTTTCAGCATAGGTAACCTGCGTTTCGTCCTGAATCTCGGGCGTTGCCGTACCGGTTGCAATTTGCGTCAGCGTTGCGAGCAAACCCTGCGGGCCAAGTTGTGCCAGCTTATCGTAGAGTGTCGCACTGGTGTCTTCGGCAGTGATTGGGCAGGAGAGCTTATAAAGCATATCCCCCGTGTCCAGCCCGACATCCATTTGCATGATGGTGACGCCAGTTTCCGTGTCACCCGCCCAGAGGGAACGTTGGATCGGTGCCGCACCACGCCAGCGTGGGAGCAAAGAACCGTGTACGTTCAGGCAGCCGAGACGAGGCATCTCCAGAACAGCTTTCGGCAGGATGAGGCCGTAGGCGACAACCACCATGACATCGGCCTGCAAATCGGCAACGAGCTGTTGATTTTCCTGTGGGCGAAGAGACACTGGCTGAAATACCGGAATCCCTTTCTCCTCAGCCAGTACTTTGACCGGGCTCGGCATCAATTTTTTGCCGCGTCCGGCAGGACGATCAGGCTGAGTGAATACGCCAACGATCTGATGCTCAGAAGAGAGCAGCGCGTCGAGGTGACGCGCTGCAAAATCAGGTGTGCCGGCAAATATAATGCGTAGTGAATCTGACACGTGGATTCTTATCCTTAAGCTCGCGCTTTCATGCGATCAAGTTTTTCAACTTTCTGGCGAATACGTTGTTGCTTGAGTGGTGACAGATAGTCAATAAACAATTTTCCGACCAGATGATCCATCTCATGCTGAATGCAAATAGCCAACAGGCCATCCGCTTCCAGCTCATAGGTTTGACCTTCGCGGTTCAGCGCGCGGATTTTCACTTTTTCGGCACGCGGAACAAGCGCACGCTGCTCTGGAATAGAGAGGCAACCCTCTTCAATTCCCGTCTCGCCGCTTTTTTCCAGCAGTTCCGGGTTAATTAACACCAGTTGCTCATCGCGGTTTTCAGAGACATCAATAACGATAATACGTTGATGAATATCTACCTGGGTTGCAGCCAGACCGATACCTTCTTCGGCGTACATCGTCTCAAACATATCGTCGACGATACGCTGAATTTCTGCATTAACTTCTTTTACCGGCGCGGCGACTTTGCGAAGACGCTCGTCCGGAATATGTAACACTTGCAAAACTGCCATAAATATCCAGAGTCGTGTTCAAGAGTAAGAAAGATTATTCCCTCTATTCTAGACAAATCCCCCTCCGATTGACAGCATCGGTGACCAATCGCAAGGATTGGGCGAGCTATTTATGGCAGGGATGCAGATGACTTCTACAGAAATATGGTTGCGCCTGATATATACAGGCGATCTGTTCGGTGAGGGGATGCTCAGGGCGGCGCAAAGCCTGGCAAATAGCGCTGTGATTGATGCTGAGACGTTAACCTCAAGCGGCCTGACGGCAAAACAGGCCAGACGATTTCTGGCCATGAGCTCGCGGGAAATTGAAGAGAGTTTGCTATGGCTTGAGCAGCCACAGCATCATCTTATTCTGGCCTGCGAGAAGCAATATCCTCCGCAGTTACGGGCGCTTGCTGATTATCCTGGTGCGCTTTTTATTAAAGGGGATCCAGATGTGCTGGCGAGCCAGCAGATTGCTGTCGTTGGCAGTCGAGCACATTCATGGTACGGCGAACGTTGGGGGGCTCAGTTTTGTGAAGCTCTGGCACGGAGCGGTTTAACCATTACCAGTGGACTGGCGCTTGGGATCGACAGTGTTGCGCATCGCGCAGCGCTTAACGCGCAGGGTAAAACCATTGGTGTATTGGGGCATGGCCTTTTTACCGTGTATCCACGGCGTCATATCTCCCTGGCTGCTGACATCGTTGCCAATGGTGGGGCGCTCGTCTCCGAATTTTCCCTCAAGACTACACCTAATCCGGGCAATTTCCCTCGACGTAATCGCATCATTAGTGGGCTTAGTCGTGGGGTGCTGGTTATTGAAGCTGCTTTACGCAGCGGCTCATTAGTGACTGCGCGCTGTGCGGTGGAACAGGGGCGTGAAGTTTTTGCGCTCCCCGGTCCGGTAGGAAATCCCGGCAGTGAGGGGCCGCACTGGTTGATACAGCAGGGCGCGCTCCTGGTTGTCTCGCCAGAAGAGATTCTGGAAAGTTTGCAATACGGGCTACATTGGTTGCAGCCAGGTAACGAAAATTCAATTTATTCGCCAGATCAAGAAGAGGTGGCATTGCCATTTCCCGAGCTCCTGGCTAACGTAGGAGATGAGGTAACACCTGTTGACGTCGTCGCTGAACGTGCCGGCCAACCTGTGCCAGTAACTGTGGCTCAGCTACTTGAACTGGAGTTAGCAGGGTGGATCGCAGCTGTACCCGGCGGCTATGTCCGATTAAGGAGGGCAAGCCATGTTCGACGTACTAATGTATTTGTTTGAGACTTACATCCATAACGAAGCTGAAATGCGGGTGGATCAGGACAAACTGGAACGGGACCTTACCGACGCTGGTTTTGATCGTGAAGATATCTATAACGCGCTTCTGTGGCTTGAAAAGCTGGCTGATTATCAGGAAGGCCTCGCCGAACCGATGCAGCTCGCTTCTGACCCGCTCTCGGTGCGTATTTATACGCCAGAAGAGTGTGAACGGCTGGATGCCAGTTGCCGGGGATTTTTATTATTCCTGGAGCAGATTCAGGTGCTAAACCTCGAAACACGTGAAATGGTGATTGAACGTGTGCTGGCGCTGGATACGGCAGAATTCGAACTGGAAGACCTTAAATGGGTCATTCTGATGGTTCTGTTTAACATTCCAGGGTGTGAAAACGCCTACCAGCAAATGGAAGAATTACTCTTTGAAGTGAATGAAGGTATGCTGCATTAATCATTTTTGCAGCTTCCAGAGTCCTTATGGCCAAATCAGCACTGTTTACGGTGCGTAACAACGAGCCCTGCCCACAGTGCGGGGCTGAACTCGTTATTCGTTCCGGCAAGCATGGTCCGTTTCTCGGATGTTCTCATTATCCGGAATGCGATTATGTTCGTCCGCTGAAAAGTCAGGCGGATGGACACGTCGTTAAAATTCTGGAAGGACAAGACTGCCCCGTCTGTGGTGCCGTACTGGTACTGCGACAGGGGCGGTTTGGGATGTTCATTGGCTGTAGCCACTATCCTGAGTGTGAACATACCGAACAAATCGACAAACCCGATGGCACCGCGATCACATGTCCACAGTGTCAGACCGGGCACTTGATCCAGCGACGGTCGCGATTTGGCAAAACCTTCCATTCCTGCGATCGTTATCCCGATTGTCAGTTCGTCATCAATTTCAAACCCGTGGCAGGGGAGTGTCCAACATGCCACTACCCGCTACTGATTGAGAAAAAAACGGCGCAAGGCATCAGATGTTTCTGCGCCAGTAAACAATGTGGAAAGCCGGTAACGGCGGAACAGACTCGTGAAGAATAACCTGCATTTGGATCCCATTGCTGCTGCGGTGGCGGTCCTGAAAAATAAAAAAGTCATCGCATATCCCACAGAAGCGGTTTTCGGTGTTGGGTGTGACCCAGACAGTGAGATTGCCGTAAATCGTCTGCTTGAGTTGAAACAGCGCCCGGTAGAGAAAGGACTGATCCTGATCGCCGCCAGTTTCGAGCAGTTAAAGCCCTATATAGACGACAGCATGCTGAATGAGACTCAGCGGCAGTCTGTTTTCGCCTGCTGGCCAGGACCGGTAACATTCGTATTTCCTGCCAAAGCTACCACGCCGCGCTGGCTGACCGGGCGTTTCGACTCTTTGGCAGTGCGCGTTACCGATCACCCGCTGGTGATCGCGCTGTGCGAGGCGTACGGCAAACCACTGGTATCAACCAGTGCAAACTTGACCGGTTTACCTCCTTGCAGAACGGATGACGAAGTACGCCAGCAATTTGGTGCCGACTTCCCTGTCGTGGAAGGGAAAACGGGTGGCCGCCAGAATCCTTCTGAAATTCGCGACGCCCTTACCGGTGAATTATTTCGTCAAGGTTAACGCTATGGAATCCTACGCTGTATTTGGTAACCCCGTCGCACACAGCAAATCGCCGTTTATTCACGCGCAATTTGCGGCTCAGTTAAAGATTGAACATCCTTATGGTCGCGTACTGGCGCCAGTGGATGATTTCGTCAATACGCTTGAGGCTTTCTTTATTGCGGGAGGAAAAGGCGCCAATATTACCGTGCCTTTTAAAGAAGAAGCTTTCAGTCGGGCAGATGAACTTACCGAACGCGCTGCGCTTGCGGGGGCGGTAAATACATTAAAGCGTCTTGATGATGGGCGCTTGCTGGGTGACAACACTGACGGGATCGGGTTATTGAGCGATCTGGAGCGCTTGTCATTTATCAAACCCGGCTTTCGCATCCTGCTAATTGGTGCGGGTGGCGCTGCACGAGGCGTACTGCTCCCGCTGCTTTCGCTGGATTGCGCAGTGACAATAACCAATCGGACGTTGGCTCGAGCACAGGAACTGGCAACGCTTTTTGCTCATACCGGCAGCGTGAATGCGCTTGCGTTATCCGAGCTGGCAGGCCATGAATTCGACCTCATCATTAATGCTACCTCCAGTGGTATTGATGGAGGCGTGCCCGAGTTACCCGAATCTCTCATCCATGCAGAGCTTTTTTGCTACGACATGTTCTATCAAAAAGGCAGTACACCTTTCCTTGCCTGGTGCCAGCAAAATGGGGCGCAGCGATGCGCCGATGGTTTAGGGATGCTGGTGGGGCAAGCTGCGCATTCCGTGCTGTTATGGCATGGCGTATTGCCAGATATCGAATCTGTTATTAAACGGCTCCAGAGGGAACTGGCGGAATGAACCAGGCTATCCAATTTCCCGACAGGGAAGAGTGGAATGATGCCCAGCAGGCGGTGTGTTTTCCTGCCCTGGTTAATGGTTTACAACTTACCTGCATTATGCGTGCTGAGGTCCTGGCGGAACGTTTTGGAGGCGATTCGCCAGCGCTGTGGCTGGCGTTATTCCGGGAAAACCGCTGGGATCTGGAAGACGAGGCCGAACAGTTGATCCGTGAGCAGCAGGAAGACGAGCAGGGTTATATCTGGTTATCCTGAGCCAGATACTCATCCTTCCATTTCACGTAGTTGTTCGCCGAGTATTTTAACCCTGCGATCTCTTCTTCTTTTAGCGGGCGGATCTGTTTCACAGGGCTGCCAAGGTATAGGTAACCGCTCTCGAGGCGTTTATTTTGCGGAACCAGGCTGCCCGCGCCAATCATCACGTCATCCTCTATAACCGCGCCATCTAATAAAATGGACCCCATTCCGACCAGAACGCGGTTACCGATAATGCAGCCATGCAGCATGACTTTATGTCCCACCGTCACATCTTCGCCAATGATCAGCGGGTTACCTTCCGGGTTATAAGAAGACTTATGCGTAACGTGTAATACGCTACCGTCCTGGATATTACTGCGTGCCCCTATCTCTACATAGTTGACATCACCGCGGATAACGACCAGTGGCCAGATGCCGACATCATCAGCAATTCGTACATCGCCGATCACGACGCTGGTGGCATCGACCATCACTTTTTCACCGACTTGAGGATACAAATTTCTATAAGGACGTAAAACTGCGGACATAGCTACCTCATCAAAAACAGGTTGTGAAGAAGACTTTGGTGGCAATAACGGCCTTGTGCAAGCCTTTTACTTGTCATTATTCGAGCAGATCGTACGGGATCTCAGCGAAAAGGGCGAAAAAACAACAATCAGTAAAAAAGATCGAAAAAAGGCTTGTGCAAAAAAATGGGATCCCTATAATGCGCCTCCGTTGAGACGACAATGTGAAACACTTCACGAGATGGTCGAAACAACGAAGAGAAAAATCCTGAAATAACGGGTTGACTCTGAAAGAGGAAAGCGTAATATACGCCACCTCGCAACGGTGAGCGAAAGCCGCGTTGCACTGCTCTTTAACAATTTATCAGACAATCTGTGTGGGCACTCAAAGTGACATGGATTCTTAACGTCCTCGGACGATAAATGAATACCAAGTCTCATAGAGTGAACACGTAATTCATTACGAAGTTTAATTCTACGAGCATCAAACTTTTAAATTGAAGAGTTTGATCATGGCTCAGATTGAACGCTGGCGGCAGGCCTAACA
>OGSC01000750.1_pt1 | contig 10973 bp, 11 predicted proteins | sample 1573751 | NCBI WGS metagenome assembly OGSC01 (sample SAMN03295840, study PRJEB24534) | human gut metagenome | isolation source: fecal sample 8 from infant 5 | host: Homo sapiens | place: USA: Pittsburgh, PA | collected 2014-07
ACCTAAAATTTAATAAAATATACATTTTCTTTTTAAATTTAAAAGCTATGAATTTAAAATATTATACTTTTAAATTCATAGCTTTTACTTTCAACTATTAAATAAGGACATCTCAAAATAAATTTGATTTCAATATAGCAAATATAAAAATATATGTAATAAATTTATTAGTTAACTAAATTAGTTTGTAAATGTATTTTTTATCTTTGCAGTGTTAAAATTAAATTTAGTTTATTCTGAGGCAACCTCATTATTATATACCTATTTTTACTTTCCTAAGGATTTTATTCTTTCTTGGCTGCTAACTATATTAGTTATCCTTACTCCAAAGTTTTCATCTACTACAACCACTTCTCCATAGGCTACTTTTTTGCCATTTACTTGTATTTCTACTGGTTCTTCTGCTAATTTATCTAATTCTATTAAAGAACCATTTCCTAAGTTTAATATATCTTTTACGTTCATTTTTGTTCTTCCTAATACTACGGATATTTGAAGTGGTACATCTAATATTAGATCTATATTATTAGGCATAGTAGTTGCAGATTCCCTTACAGATAATGGTTCAAAGGAAGCTTGCTTTACTTCTACCTTTGGAGCTTCTCTTTCTATTGGTTTCTCATATACGATTTCTTGTTTTGGTGCTTCTACTGCTTTAGCAGACTTTTTCTCCTCTACAATTGGTGCTGGAGTTGAATTATTTTCTACTGATGGTTCATCCATACTTTCCTCTCCCATCATAATAGCAACTATTTTTTTAGCTGTCTTCATAGGTAAAAGCTGCATTATATTACTATCTACTAACTCACCTATATTTAAAGAAAAGGATACTAGAACCACTGGTTCATCATCACTTATTCCCTCAGCTAGTGGTGCTGTTAAATCTGACCAAATCTTTGATAGTGGTGGTGATATATTTACTTCTCTTGCAAACATAGTGGCCATAGATGTAGCTGCTGAACCTATCATTTGATTCATAGCTTCTGATACGGCACTTATTTCTATTTCTGATAATTCTTTTATTTCTCCTTCAACAATTCCATTTCCACCCATCATTAGGTTTGATATTACAGCGGCATCGTCAATTTTCATAACTAATAGGTTTTCTCCTACTATACCGCTAGTATATTTTACCTCTAAAGCTATATTAGGAATTTCAAAAGAATCTTTTAATCTTTCTAAAGTTGTAACACTTACCACAGGCGTTGTTATATTAACCTGCTGATTTATTATAGTTGAAAGCGCTGTGGAGGCTGAACCCATAGATATATTTCCTACTTCTCCTAAAAGATCTTTTTCAAGATCTGTAAGATCAGGCAATTCTGGTAATTCAGTATCTGTTGCTTCTTTTTTTTCTTCCTCCTCTTGGCTTCCCTCTCCATTTAGAAGAGCATTTATTTCTTCCTGTGAAAGAAACCCGTTACTCATAACTTTCCACATCCTTATCTATTTGATCTAGTATCTGTAACCCTATATTCTTGCCTATAACTCCTGGTTTAGCATAATAACCTGGTTCTTTTTCTATTAATAAATGGACAGGTTCCTCAGTTTTAGTATCTAAGGCTACCACATCCCCTACAGACAATCTTAAAAAATCTTCTACTGTAACTGAAGTTCTTCCTAATTCAGCAGTTAGCTCCATGCTAACTATATTTATTCTTTCCTTTATCTTAGATGAAGATTCTTCTATGGATTCCTCATCATTTTCTCTAAACCAGTATTGAACTACTAGTTTCTCTAAAACTTTTTCTATGCTTAAATATGGTATACAAATATTTATAAAAGTATTACTTTTTCCCATTTCTACAGAGAAAGTTATTAAAGCTACAGGTTCTGTTGGAGCTAGGGTTTGATTTAAAGCTGGGTTAGTTTCTAAGCTTTCTATTTCAACATCCACTTCCATTACATCTTCCCATGCTAATTTTAAATTTGTTATAAGTCCTGTGTTTATTTGTTTCATTATATTTTTATCTATATCTGTAAACTCTCTCATTTTGTAGTTTCCATTGCCATTACCACCTAAAAGTACATCTATCATTTGAAATACAAATTGAGGATTTGTTTCAAATAATACGGACCCGTTTAAAGGTGGCATTTTAAATATAGTTAAAATTGTTGGATTTGGCACAGAGTGAATAAATTCTTCATAAGTTATCTGCTGAACTGATTCTATCTTAACTTTCACATTACTTCTAACTTGAGCTGTTAAATAATTTGATATTATTCTTGCATAATTATCGTGTATAAGCTCTAAGGTTCTTATGTGATCCTTTGAAAACTTTTGAGGTCTTTTAAAATCATAGGGTTTTACTTTTTGTTTTTCCTCTTCTTTGGGAACCTCATCTGGTGTTATTTCTCCTGAAGATAGAGCAGATAAAAGGGCATCTATTTCACCCTGGGATAATATTTCTGCCATATATTTCCCTCATTTCCTTTTTGAGAATTATAATAATTTATCTATGTCTATTAATGTTACTATTCTATCTTGAAAATTAATTATTCCTTCTATATATTCTTTTCTTCTTTCATCTGAGGATCTTTCTATTAATTTTTCTTCTACATCTAAAACTTCATATACATCATCTACAGCTATTCCTACTAGTTCATCTTCCATTTCTAATATTATTATATTATTTTGGCTTTTATCTCCCTTTGGTATGTCTAATAAAAGATTTATATCTAAAAGTGAGATAATGTTTCCTCTTAAATTTATAAGTCCTTTTATATGAGTTGGTGCTTTTGGAACCTTAGTTATTTCCATAGCATCGTTTATACTTTGTATTTTATCAGTTTGAACCGCAAACTGTTCATTATTTAATTTAAATATTACAACTTGCAAAGGAAAGCCTCCTCTCAAAATAAACCATTAGTGCATTAAGAAATTTACCTAATGCACCTATAAGTTTTAAACTTTAAGAAATTAAATTTCTTTTATACTTTATCCTATAACCTTTTTGATAGCTTCTAAAACTCTATCTGCTTGGAATGGTTTTACGATAAAATCTTTTGCTCCTGCCTTTATAGCATCCATAACCATAGTTTGTTGTCCCATAGCACTACACATTATTATTTTTGCAGCAGCATCAAATTCTCTTATGGCTTTTACCGCTTCTATTCCATCCATATCTGGCATAGTTATATCCATAGTTACTACATCTGGTTGCTCCTTTTTATATAGTTCTACAGCTTTTAATCCATTATTAGCTTCTCCTACAACTTCAAATCCATTTTTCTCTAATATATCTTTTATCATCATTCTCATAAATGCAGCGTCATCAACGATTAATACTTTTGCCATTTTTCTTTCCCTCCAAATTAATACAAATTAACTTACTCCTAATGTATTTAATATTTTTTCTAATGAACCAGGCATTGGTATGTAATAAAAATGCCCACTTATTTCTGATCCATCCTCTTTGAATACAGTTTCAATATCCAAAACATGTTCATTATATTGTCCTGCTTCTATAAATGTAGTAGACAATATTGCCCCTAACATATCATAGGATACTGCTGGAACGGATGGTGTTATGGTTAAATTAGTGAATCTGGCTATAGCATTCATATATGAAGCGGATATTATATTTCCTATTTCACACATTACTGAATTTCCCATCTCACTTAATTCTTCCTCTTGCATGCCAGTTAATCTATGAACCAAATCTAATGCTGTACTTTTTTCAAATACAAACAATATATTCCCCGGAGTATCTCCTAGTACCCTTACTAATACTCCTACAGCTACTTTTTCCTCTCCTATTTCTGCCATTACCTCTTCAAAAGGAACTATGTTTATATCCGGTACATTCATATCTATTTTTCTACCTAAAAGTTGTGATAATGCTGTAGCCGCATTTCCTGTCCCTATGTTAGATACTTCTTTAAGTGCATCTAGCTGAAGAGGTGTCATATTATTGTAATCCATATATATAAGCCCTCCTATGATTTTATCATACTAAAGCTGCCACGTCTAAGATTAATGTTACAAGTCCATCTCCTAATATGGTTGCTCCTATATATTCTTTTAGTCCTTGTAGTGTTTTACCAAATGGTTTTATAACTATCTCCTTTTGACCTAAAAGACCATCTACTAAAAGTCCTACAGTTTTTTCACCAGATTTAACTATTACTATATATTTTTTATCATTTTCTGATTCTTTAAGTCCTAGTTTTTCATTTACTCTAACAAATGGTATTACATTACCTCTATATATTATAACTTCTTTATTATTAGTTTTCTTTACTATATCTTTTTCATAATCTATTACTCTATCTATATAGCCTAAGGATATAGCCATAGTTTCACTTCCAACTTCAACTAAAAGAGCTTGTATTATTTGTAGCGTCAACGGAAGTCTTATTATAAAAGAGGAGCCCTTTCCTTCTTCGCTTATAAGATCTACAGTACCACCTAATGCAGTGATTTTAGTTTTTACTACATCCATACCTACCCCTCTACCAGATATGTCTGTTACTTTTTCATTAGTACTAAATCCTTGAGCAAATATTAAATTTCTTATATCATTATCTGACATTCCCTCGGTATTTATACCTATTCTTTCTGCTTTAGCTTTTACTTTGTCAACAGGTACACCGCCACCATCGTCTTCTACTTTTATAACAGCTTTTGTTCCTTCTTGATAAGCTATTAATCTTATCTTACCTATAGGATCTTTGCCTTTTTTTACTCTTTCCTCCCTCGGTTCTACACCATGGTCTGCTGCATTTCTTATTAAATGGATTAGAGGTTCTCCAATTTCGTCTATTACTGTTCTATCTAATTCTGTGTCTGCCCCCTGTACTATAAGTTCCATTTCTTTATCTAATTCTACAGAAAGGTCTCTAACCATTCTTGGGAATCTGTTAAATACTATGTCTAAAGGAAGCATTCTTATTTTCATAACCAAATCTTGTAAGTCAGAGGTAGTTCTTGCTACTTGCTCCAAAGTTTCATTTAAATCTGTCAGCTTGTGATTAGTACTTATTTGTTCTAATCTAGTTCTGTGAATTACAAGCTCTGAAACCATATTCATAAATTTATCTAGTCTTTCTAGATCTACTCTTACGGATTGGTGAGCTTTTTTATGATTATTATCCTTTGGTTTCGCTACCCTTTTATTAGACTTTGGTTTAGTTTCTTCTACTTTAGTTTCTTTATCTGTATTTTCTTCCTCCGGTTTTTTTGTATCTATATTATTTATTTGCTCTTTTACTTTTTCTTTTACTTCTTTACTTTCTATTTTTTCTTCCCTTTTTAACTGTACATCTACATTATCGACCATAACATTATCTACTTCAGATATATTTGCCAAAATATCATAAATTTCCTCTTTACCTTTAGTAGTTAAATATATTAAATCTATTTCGAAATCAAAATTTTCATTTTCTATATCTTCTGCTATAGGTAAAGATTTTATTATTTCACCATACTCTTCTAAGTTTTTAAATATTAAAAAAGCTCTTGCAGATTTTAATAAAGTATTTTCACTTAATATTATTTTTATCTCATAAGCATTAAATCCTTTATCTTCTGCTTGTTTTATAACATTTAAATCATACTCATTTAGTGGTATAGTAGAATTTCCTTCACTTCTATTTTCCTCTATAGTTTCTATAGACTCTTCCTTTTGATCTTCTGAACTTATATCTCCCTTTGCTGCCTTTTCTAGTTCTTCTATTATGTGGTCTATTGGAACTTTTTCGTCTACTTCTTCTGATATATTATTTACCATTTGTTCTAGAGTATCTAGACATTTAAAAAGTACAGTAACTACATTCTGTGTTACTTTTAAATCTCCTTCTCTAAAATTAGAAAGTACGTCTTCCATTTTATGAGTTAGCTCTGCCATCTCATTAAAGCCCATAGTAGCTGCCATTCCCTTTATGGTATGGGCAACTCTAAATATTTCATTTAGTTTATCTATATCATCTGGCTCTTGTTCTAATTGAAGTAAGGAGTCATTTAATGTTTGTAAATTGTCCATAGATTCTTCTAGGAACATTGACATGTATTGTGATGTATCCATGTTATTTCCCCCTTATATTTTTCTATATATAAATGTAGACACCTTTTCAAAACCATAATCTTTATAATTATAAATACTTTCTGTAGCTCCTACAAAAAGTAAGCCCCCTTTTTTTAGTGACTCTGAAAATTTCTTATATATATTGTCCTTTATGTCTTGATTAAAGTATATAACCACATTTCTGCAAACTATAAGATCAAAATCTTTTTCATAATTATCTAATATTAAATCATGTTTTTTAAATGTAACTACATTTTTAATAGATGATTTTATTTTATATTTTTCTACCTCTTTTGTGAAGTATTTTTCGAGTCTTTCTTTTTTTACATTTTTAATTTCTGCCTGTGCATATATACCTTCTTTAGCCCTTTGTAATATGGTCATATCTAAATCTGTAGCTATTATTTTATGTTTTTTATTAGGTGATATTTCATCCATTATTATAGATAAAGAATAGGGTTCTGCCCCTATTGAACAGGCTGCACTCCAAATTTTTAGGGACCCTGATGTATTATTTAAAAGCTCTACTTTTATTTTTTTCTCCAATTCATCAAATATTTCTGGATTTCTAAAAAACTCAGATACATTTATAGTAATAAAATCTAGAAATTTTATCCTTTGGTCCTTATCTTTCTTTAATAAGTTAATATATTCTTCTACTGAATTTACGCCAACCCTTGACATCAAACTTAATATTCTTCTTTGAAGCTGATTTTGTTTATAGGCTTTTAAATTTATTCCAAAATCCTTTAATACCCACTCCTCGAAATACTCTAAATCCATAATTACCTCCAAAATTAAATATTTTTCAGTATTGTATCTGTAACATTATAAAGTGGTACTACAAAATCCACCTTTCCTGTTTCGTAAGTTGCTTTTGGCATACCATATATAGTACAGGTAGATTCATCTTCTGATATGGTTATGCCACCTCTATCTTTTATATAAGCTGTTCCATCTGCTCCATCTCTTCCCATACCAGTTAATACAACACTTATTAAGTTGCTGCCATAAACTTCAGATGCTGATTTAAATAACTTATCTACAGCTGGCCTTACTCCCCACAGGGTTGGTTCTATGTTTAGATGTATTTTTCTGTCCTTTCCTACCTCCATATGGAATCCTCCTGGAGCTACATAGACAGTATCCTTCTCTACAGTTTGTCCATCTTGCCCTTCTACAACTTTTAATTTACTATTAGCATTTAATCTTTCTGAAAAAGCTTTTGTAAATCCCTTTGGCATATGTTGAACTACAAATACTGGCACACCTATTCTTTCTGGGAAAGCTGTTATCACAGAGTATAATGCTTTAGGACCTCCTGTTGAGGCTCCTATAACCACAGCTTCTATTTGTTTTGAAGAAATAGTATTTTTTATAGGGTATTTTTTTTCTTCCACTTTTTTAACATTAATTTTTTCGTCTGTTTTTAAAATATCTGAAGTGTAATTATTTTTTATAACATTGGTAGCTGCTCTTATTTTTTCTACTAACTCTTCTCTTACTTTATTTATATCTAATGATATAGCCCCTGATGGCTTAGGCACAAAATCAAAGGCTCCCTTTTGAAGACAATCCATAGTTAACCCTGCACCTTTTTTAGATAAACTGCTAAGCATAATAACTGGTATCTCCCTGTAAAGCCTTTTAATATTTATTAAAGCTTCTATTCCATCCATTTTAGGCATTTCTACATCTAAAGTTATTACATCTGGCTTTATCTTTTTTAATTTTTCTAAGAGATCTTCTCCATTTCTAGCTGTATCTATTACTTCTAAATCATTTTCTTCATTTATCATATCTGATACTATTTTTCTCATTAAAGCCGAGTCATCTACTACTAAAACTTTAATTTTATTCAAATGAATCACTCCAATAACTTATCTATATTTCTTTAGTTCCTAAGCCTACAGTTTTTATATATACTTTTCCTGTAGAGGTATCAAATATCATAGTTCTTCCTTTGTTTCCACCTATATCTTCTGCAAGCAACGGTATAGATAGTTCCTTTAATTTTTCCTTTACTGCTTTTCCATTTCTATTTCCTATATCCATTACCATACTTTTATCCGAAAAATTAAACATAGATGCTCCGCCACATATTTTAGCCTTTAATCCATTTTTTCTTGCTCCCAATTTTTCCATTTTTTCTACTAATATAGGTATAGCTAAATCTGCAAACTTCATGGGGTTTGTAACCTTACTAAATTGAGTGCTATCTGGTAGCATTATATGTGAAAGCCCTCCTACACATTTTATTCCATCATATAATGCTATTCCTATACATGAGCCTAGTCCTACTGTTATTATCTTGTCAGGATTTTTACCTACATTTAAATCTGCAATACCCACTTTTATCTCTTTTATATCCATATAATTACTCCCTCAACTATATCATTGATTTTTCTTCTTCTGTTAGTATAGTTGATAAATTTAAAAATATTATTATTTTATTTTCTATTTTTATTAATCCTTTTATATATCTTTTGGATATACCTGCTACAATTTCTGGTGGCTGTTCTATATTATCTAATTTTACGTCTTTAACCTCTGAAACCACATCAACTATTATACCTAATTTATTTTCTTCCTCTTTAACTACTATTATTTTAGCTTCATTTTTAATTTCTTCTTCTTTTAAATTAAATTTTCTAGAAAGAGAAACTACAGGTAATATTTTACCCTGATAGTTTATAACTCCTTGAACAAAACTTGGTGCATCCGGTAAATTTGTAGGTTCTTCATAACCTAGTATTCTTTCTATTTCCATGATATCTGCGGCATAGTATTCTCCATTTATTTTAAATATTAATACTTTAGCTTCACTTATATCCATTACTAAATTAACCTCCTATAATACAAACTTTTCTACGGTAATCTCTCCTTTTTTATCTAAATAAGCATGTATATCTTTACTTGGTGTTTCCAATAAATATTCTCTATCACCTATAATAAATACTGTATTTTGATAGGCTACATCTACATATATGTCTCCCTTTTGTAAAATTTGTAGTTTAGTAATAACTCCTGCTTCACTTCCTACCTCTTTACACCTTATTTCATTTTTAGCTGTTATGTGCCCACCTCTTGCTACACTACCATCTTTAGTAAAGTAAACATTATTATTGCTTGTTAATTTTGATATATATTCACCTTTACCCGTTATATAAATATCTCCTGTACTTTGTATTTTAGAATCTTGACAATAACTAATATTAACATTAACAGGCAGTGATAATCCGTCCTTACACATTTTCATTTTTTCTTCTATAAGATTTACTATTTGCTCTAATTCTCTGTAATTTTTTATATGAACAGGACCTAATCCTATTAATTTTTTCCTTATAATTCCTACTAATTCATCTTCTTCGTCATCACTTCTACACATATTTATATTAGCCATTATAGCTATACATATTTTGGTCAAACTTCTAAACTTATTCTCTATTAAAATCTTTATTATTTCTCCGTCTTTTTTACCTTCTCCAAGTAAATTAAATCTTTTTATTTCTTCTACAGCAGAAATTAGTTCTGTAAGAGTATCCTTTAATTTTTCTAATTTATTTAACACCATTACCTTTAAAGTATCTTCTCCACCACCGTATATATCAGAGTTTATTATATTGCCATCTATATTCAAATTACTTTTTGAAATTATTTCTGATCTCTCTACGTGTTTTTTTATTTCTACAGAGTTTCCTGCTTCTACTTTCATACCTTCCTTTACAGAACCTTGCACTACTACATCCCCTACAAATGTTATATTCCCTGTACTTATATCCACATCACTTTTAACTTCATGGACTTGATATACATAAAATATATTGGATTTTACGCAGGGCTTTCCTTCCATAGCAGCTTCTATGGTATCTTCATCCCTTAAAACTGTTCCTTGACCTGGTTTTAATATAATTTTCTTTCCTTGTTTATGTTTTTTTACTATACCTTTTATATCGATTCCATCTTGTCCCTCTTTACCTTTTTTTCTTACAGCTAATACTTCTCCTGGCTTCACAGATTCTATGGAACCTATACTTTTAAAGTCTACATTTCCTGTTTTATCCTCTGTTAATTTTAATTCTTGATTATCTGTTGTAAATTTAATCTCTATACTTTCATCCTCTTCGTTAATAGTTTCCTTTCCTTTAGCTATTAACAATTCTATACAGTTATTTTTTGTACACTGCTCTAGATTTTCTTTTACTATTCCATAAACTATGCCCATCTTTTTCAAAGCTTCTATAATTTCTTCTTCAGTATAATAAGGAGGATCTTTTTCTTCTATTTTACAAGAATTTAGTATTAAATAATTTTTATCTTCTATATCTTTCGATCCATACTTTATTTCTGGCTTATATATTACTGAAATATAAGCTTCCATATTATTTTGATCCGTTTTAACATTTAACTCTCTATGAGCCTTAACTTCTTCAAAAATAACTTCTATTTTATTTTCTTCAAAGACTTCTTTTCTAGATTTTATTCTGTCTCCATCTACTAGTATTGTTATATTATCTCCTGGAGCTATAGCTGCTGGTTTTCCACCCTCTTTAGGATTTGTAACTATTACTTGGTTTTTTACTATTTTTACTTTTCCATCATTAGCTGCTATACTTTCTTTAGCTATTGACTCCTTTTCTATTTCTATTTTTTCATCATTATGTTCTATATTTTCTTCTACACTATCTTCTATACTAACTTTATCTTCTTTCATGTTCATTAATTTTTCTTCTGCATTAACTAATATTGTAGTCTTTTTCATGAAAAAGCCTTGTTTCTCTTCTATAATTTCATAATTTAATTCCTCTTCTTTTACTCCTAATTCTTTACAAGCCTTATTTATACATTTATCTAATGTAGAGCAACTATAAATTGTCTTTTTCATATTAATCCCCCTTAAATTATATTATCCCGCCCCCTATTTTGAGGAATATATAAATTCTAAAT
>OGSC01000751.1_pt1 | contig 10947 bp, 11 predicted proteins | sample 1573751 | NCBI WGS metagenome assembly OGSC01 (sample SAMN03295840, study PRJEB24534) | human gut metagenome | isolation source: fecal sample 8 from infant 5 | host: Homo sapiens | place: USA: Pittsburgh, PA | collected 2014-07
AGTTATTATAGTAATTAATTTTGTTTTATATTATAAAATGGGGAATAAAAAGTTTATTATATATTCTTTATGTGTATATAGTGGAATACTATGGCAAACATTTACTCTTACATAATATGGGCATTTAGTAGTGAAAAAATTAGACGATTTTTTAAATTATATAATAGATACTACAAAGGGGGACAAAAATCATGAAAAAATTAAGTAAAAGGGCATTAATGCTAGTTGCAACATTTACAACTCTTCTTGCATCTATAGTAGCATCATCAGCGTGTGTTTGGTGCGTATATCAACCTGAAGAGCCAAAATGTTTAAAAGAAGAATAAAAGAAAAAGATCAGTTTATAACTGATCTTTCTTATTAAATATATATAAATAAAAATATTTATTTTGTGAGAATATGAGGTAGCAGAAAATGAGTAAAATGCAAGATGATAAAATAAATAAGATAAATGATATAGTATCTATAGTAAAGTTGTCTATGTTATTATTTTCGGCAATAATATTTTTTAAAAGATTTTTTTATTACAATAGTTTATCAAGTACATATTCTTATTATAGTTTGATATCAGTAATATTTGTAGTACTTTTGTTATTGTTAATATATGGTATATGGGTATTCCCTAAAACCAATAGGATCAGTGACAAATACATTAAATATGTATATTTGATGGAAAATTTGATCTTTGTGTTTATATTTCTTATTCTGATACATGTATCTGGCTCTTATGCTAGCGAATATAAATTTTTGTTTTTATTTATTATTATAATAACAACTATACAATTAGGGATGAAGCAGGGAATAATAATAGCTTGTTTAGCTTCATTGATTATCTTAATTATGGATGTTATCTGTGTACCTAATTTAATAATTAATGAATATTTTGAACAGGATTTGATATTAGCAGGAGTGTTTATACTTACAGCCTGGCCTTTAGGTTTTTATGTGAAGGTTGAAAGTGAACACATCAAAAAACTTGAAAGTTTAGTTAATAGGGATGGACTTACAGATGTATACAATCATAGATTTTTTCATGATGCTTTAAGCAAAGAAATAATAGAGTGTGAAGAAAAAAATGAAGCTCTTTCTATGATATTTATTGATATAGATTATTTTAAACATTATAACGATTTATATGGTCACCAAAAAGGAGACAAGGTACTTAAAACCATAGGTGACATATTAAAAAATAATACAAGAGAAGGAGACATAGTAGCAAGATATGGGGGAGAAGAATTTGCAGTACTGCTACCTAATACTCCAGAGAAAGAAGCTATTAATATAGCGGAAAAAATAAGGAGAAAGATAGAATACACTTATTTTGAAGGTGAAGAAAATCAACCCAATGGTAATCTAACTGTATCAATGGGAATATCTGTATACCCTTATAAAGCTAAAAGTGATATGGAGCTTATTAAGAGTGCTGATGATGCTCTTTATAGAGCTAAATTTTTTAATAAAAATAGAGTTGAAGCGTATACTTCCATTTTAGATGAACTTAAAAATGATATTGATGAAAAACACATAGATTTGGTTACATCAATAAAAACATTAATAAGTGTTATCAACGCTAAGGATAGATATACATATGGGCATGTTGAAAGGGTAGTTCTTTATAGTAGATTATTAGCGGACAAGCTTAAATTATCTGAAGAGGATAAAAAAATTTTTATATATGGAGCTTATATGCATGATATAGGTAAAATAAATATTTCAAGGGAGATATTGAATAAAAAAATGCCTTTAGCAAAAGAAGAATGGGAAATATTAAAACAGCATCCTGTAAATGGGGTTGAAATAATAAAGCCTGTTAGTTCTCTTCAAAGTATCTCTGATTTAATATTACATCATCATGAAAGATATGATGGAAAAGGTTATCCAGGTAAGCTTAAAGGGGATAATATACCTTTTCTTGCTAGAGCATTGACGGTAGTAGATAGCTTTGATGCTATGACCTCTAATAGGCCATATAATAGAAGAAAGACTTATGAAGAGGCTATTGAAGAATTAAAAAGGTGTAGTGGGACCCAATTTGATCCATATATTGCAGAAAAGTTTATAAAGGTTATTATAGAAAACAAGGATAGTTTTGATGATTTAAGTTTATTATAATAGAGGTATATGCCAATTATGAAGATAAAATGAGCAATATTCATTTTACCATGGCCATTCTTCACCAATCTGTACTAATGCAATAGAAACTATATTAAACGTGAAATACAGTATTTGAAATAAATAGATAATGCTGGTACAATCCAATTGTATGTAGATAAATCCTATTGTAAATGCAAAATTTGCACTTATAATAGGGTTTTTTATTATGCTAGGGAGGATTAATGTTAATGGAAGATAATAATGTAGAGCTGAGACAAGAAGTTTTTAAATCAGATGCTTCAATAATTGCTAATTGGTTAGAAGATACTGAAATAACACAATATTTAAACGAAAAACAGAATGTAAGTAAAAGTATTAAAGATATAATGTATAGAATAAATATGCCTATTCTTACTCATTTATTTAATCAAAATGGTAGTTTTTTTATGGTAACAACTAATGAAAAGGAACCTGTAGGATTTTTAAGACTTGTTCCTAAGAATAATATTGCAGAAATGGTTATAGTAATAGGAGATAAAGATAAATGGGGTAAAGGATTAGGAACTAATGCAATATTAGAAGGATTAAAACATGCATTTTTTCAGTGGAGAGTTGATGAAGTTGTTGCAAAAATTAATTTTAAAAATCAACGTTCAAGAATGGTATTTAAAAAAATTGGATTTACAGAAGATAAAGAGTTAGCAAAAGAAATGCAATATTCTATGTCTATAAAGAAATTTTTACAATTAGTAGCATAATACTATTGTTAAATTTTTGGTAAAAAAAACACAGAAGACATAAAATATATTGCTAAATTTACATATATGAATAAATAATCAAATAATAGTTATGAAAAGTCATATGCGATATAAGTGTATATGGCTTTTTATTTATAATAAATATGGAATATAAATCCTTAATAAATAATATAATTATTAAATAGGAATTATAGTTTAAATGGAACAAAATTTGACAAAAAATGATTTTTTGTATAATATAGAGTTAAAATTTGTTGTAAAAACTAAATTTTTATAAAAATATGACGAAAATAACAATAGAACAAATAAAAAACATATTTTTTCTTGTCATTAATTTTATATAATAGAAAAATATGATATAATTACATATAGATTCTATAAATGAAAAGGAATAAAAGATATGCTTAAATTATCTATATTAGAGTTTTTTTTAATAGCGATACCAGAAAGTTTTACATTTACAACGGGGATTTATTTTTTATCAAAGAAATTTTTTGATAAAAAAAGGTTAATAATAATGTCTTTATTATCAGCTATAGAAATTTATTGTGTTAGAATGTTACCTATACATTTTGGAATTCATTTAGCTATAAATATTATTTTTTCAATAATATTATCTGTTAATATTGGTGAAATATCCATGGAAGATGCCATTTCTTACAATATGATTATGACAATAATTTTATGCATAAGTGAATTTATAAGCATTTTCGTTTTAACTAAGGTATTTCAAATTAATGTACCTTTACTAAGACTTACACCTATCACTAAAGTAATATATTTTATTCCGTATTTTATTCTATTTGTATTTAATGTTTTTCTTATAAGCAAATTTATGGATAGAAGGAAACAATGTAAAAATATATAGGAGTTAAATTAATGAATTTAGATAAAATAAAAATTAAAAATTGGAGTCATGATAAAAAAATATATAATAGTATGCTTATAGTAAAATTTATTATATTGCTTTTTTGTGCAGGTGCTATTTATTTAAATTATGCAGAAAAGAATAATATTACTGAAAAATTTTATTTTGATGCATTAAATTTAGCTATTATTATAATATGTTTAGTTAGTGTATATCTTATTTGGATGTTTATATCAATAAAAGCTTTTAAACTGAAAAAAATAAAAACAATTCAAGTCATAGAAAATATCATATCAATGATAAGTTTTACATTCATAATAATATTGTCAGGAAGTTATAAAAGTTCTTATAAGTTTTTATTCTTATTAGTTATAATTATTACTACCATACAATTAGGAATGGAATATGGAATAATTACAGCAATTGTATCTTCCAGTATAGTATTAGCTATAGATTTAATATTAGCACCAAAGGCTCCAATAAATATATATTTCGAAACAGATTTAATTTTAGTAGGGGTATTTATAATGACAGCTTGGCCTTTAGGGTATTATGTAAATATTCAAAAGGAAGATTTACGACAAAAAGAGGAAGAAGTAAATATATTAGCTAGCAAACTAGGCCAGAAGGAAATGCAAAAAAGATGTATGGAACAATTACTTATAAAAAATGAAAATTGTTATAATTTACTTATAAGAAATTCAAAGGATGCTATATTGGTACATAGATATGGTAAAATTATATTTGCTAATGAGAGATTAAAACAGATGTTAGGATACAAAAAAGAGTATAATTTTGAAGATATAGATATAAAAAGTTTAATACCTAAAGATCAATATAATACTGTAAAAAATAAATTGGAAAATTTATATTGTGGTAGTGAAAATATAGTTAAGTTTCAGCACAATGTAATTAATAATAAAGAGAAGACAATACAAAATACATCTACTTATGTTATATATAATGGTATGCCAACAATTTTTAGTATATTACATGATGTAACATCTAAAATACAAGTAGAAAAACTTGAACAAGATGTTAAAAAGAATATAGAATTATTAAATGAAAGTAGGGAGTATAACAAATTAATTACAGAATTTTTATCTAATATATCTCATGAGCTAAAAACCCCATTAAACGTGATTTTTACAGCAGTACAATTATTAGGATTTTATGAAAAAGATATTAACAAAGATCTTGATTATGAAAAGCAAGATAAATATTTAAAACTAATAAAACAAAATTGTTATAGGCTTATGAAGTTGATAAATAACTTATTAGATACAACTAAATTAGATTCAGGGTATTTAAAATTAAATTTAGTTAATTATAATATAATAAGTTTGATAGAAGAAATAACATTATCTGTAACATCCTATGCGGAAAGCAAGGGTATAAATATTGTATTTGATACAAATGTGGAGGAGAAAATAATTGCGGTAGATCCAGATAAAATAGAAAGAATTATTTTAAATTTACTTTCAAATTCTATAAAATTTACTAACTCTGGAGGTAATATATTTGTAAATATAAAAGATTCTGGAGATTATGTATATATACATGTAAAAGATACAGGGGTTGGGATACCTTCAGATAAATTAGAATCTATATTTCAAAGATTTTTTCAAGTGGATAAAACTTTAAAGAAAAATAAAGAGGGAACTGGTATAGGATTACATTTAGTAAAGTCCTTTGTAGAAATGCATAAGGGTGATGTTACTATAGCCAGTGAACTAGGAAAAGGAACAGAATTTATAATAAAATTGCCTGCTACAGTTTGTAATAATAATATAAAATCAAAAAATGTAATTTATGAAGCTAATGTAGAACGTATAAATATGGAGTTCTCAGATATAACTCAATAATATTATAATTATTACAAAATAAATTCTCTAAAATTGTATTATACAATTTTAGAGAATTTATTTTGTTTTTATTTATTAAAACTTATATAAGTTTACAAGTTGATAAAAAAATAATACTATATATCCAAAAATGTTAAAATTTTAGTTAAATAGAAAAATAACATTACATTAATTTCTAAAAGTGTTATAATTATAGTGTAAATACACTAATAAAGGAATGATTTAATCGTGTTGAAAAGTAGTGTAGTAGAGTTATTTATGAGATTAACTCCAGAAGCGTTTTTATTTATTTTTATTATACAAGCTTTTAGCAATAGCAAGATAAACAAGAATAAATATGTTTTATCTAGTATTTTATTTTCTGTAATTATATATTCAATTAGATTACTCCCAATACATTATGGTGTACATACTATTTTAAATATTATAGCAATTATATTAATATGCACTTTCATAAATCAAGTTGCTCCTATTAAAGCTATAACCTATTCTTTAATATTAGTGAGTTTTTTAGCACTAAGTGAGGCTTTAAATTTATATTTTATGTATAAGATATTTGGTGAAAATATAGAAAATGTTTTAAAAAGTCCATTAAAAAAATGCATTTATTTAATGCCATCTATCCTTGTTTTGGTAATTATAGTTTTACTTATATTTAAAATAAAAGATAGGAGAGTAAAGGATGTTTTTAATTGAACAGATTTCAAATAAAATAGGAAGTAAAATTTCTAGTAATTTAAATCTAGATAAAGATACAGAAGAGATTATTGCATATGGAGCCTTTTCAGTATTGCAAACAATATGGGCATTTTTATGTGTAGTAATTTTAGGATATATATGTAATGTATTGATAGAATCTGTAATTATTGCATTAACTTCAGTTATATACAGAAAGTATTCTGGTGGAATACATGCTAATACACCTAATAAGTGTGCAATTTTAGGAGCTATAGTTTTTGTAGGATTTGCATTAATAGTAAAAAATATTAATATAGGTTTGAATTTATTTTTCCCAGTAATTTGTATTTTGATATTCATTTATTCATATTATGCAATTTATAAATTTGTGCCAGTAGATACTAAAACTAAGCCTATAGAAAATGAAGATGAAATATTAAAATTAAGAAGGTATTCTTTTTTTATAATTAGTATTTTATTTTTCATTGAAGCCCTACTTTTGTTAATTTATTTTCAATATAAGAATGAAATGTTGATTTATTACGCTAAATGTATAATTGCAGGTGTTTTATGGCAGAGTTTTACTCTTACACCCTTAGCTAAAAGAGTGTTTGCTAATATAGCCATGGAATAACAAATTATTTCATTAAAGTTAATTATATGTTAATATGTTAATATGTAATAATATAAAATTATAGGGGGAATTATAATGAAAAAACAATTAAAAGAAAAATGTATAAAGGTTACTGCAAAATTTCTTAAATCTGTAGCTTATTCTACAGCAGATTCAGCTTGTGTAGCGGGTATATATCAGCCAAAAGAACCAAAGTCATTAAGAAAATAAAAATTTTAAATAGTGTATAGGGAAAGGAAACTTACCTATACGCTATATATTAATGTGACTGCGAGTGTGAGGTATATGAGCGAAATTAATCAAATTAAAGAAAAAAATATATATAATATAACTTGTATAGTAAAGTTAATATCTTTACTTTTTTCTTCTATAATACTATATAATTATCTTTCTGAAAACAATTGTGCTAATAAAAACAGTTATTACAATACTGCTTTTGCGATATTATTATCTTTAATAATGACTGTAATATATTTAATTTGGTCTTTTTTTGCCATAAAAACTAGAATGTTTAAGAATATATTACTTGTTCAAAGAATAGAAAACATGTTTTTCATTTTAATTTTTACAGTATTGATTATAATGTCAGGAAAGTATAATAGTCAATACAAGTATTTATTTTTATTTATTATAATTACAACTACTATCCAAAGAGGATTAAAGTCTGGTATGATTATTTCAATAATATCATCTCTTATAATTTTAACTATAGATTTATCTATGGCTAATTATAATTGCATAAATACTTATTTTGAAAATGATTTAATTCTTTCAGGAGTGTTCATTTTAACAGCCATATCTCTAGGGTATTATGTTAAATTAGGTAATGAGAGCATAAAACAAAAGAATATTCAACTAGAAAACTTAAACAAGAAATTAAATGAAAAAGATAGTCAAAGAAAGTATATAGAGGAACTTCTTTTTAAAAACGATACTTGCTATAATTTACTTATAGAAAATGCAAGGGATGCTATTATAATCCACAGAAAAGATAAGATTGTTTTTGCCAATGAAAGTGCATCAGAATTATTAATTTGTAATAATAATGATAAACTTCAAGATATAAATATAAATAATTTTATATTAAAAGAAGAGCAAAAGAAAATAAGGAATAAATTAGAGTTAGTATATAGAAATAAAAGTGATATAATATGTGTTGAACAAGTTATACAAAATAATAAAAAAGAAAATATAAATGTTGAAAGTATAAGTACTTATATTATATATAATAATAAGCCTGCTATATTATCTATACTAAGAGATATTACTTCACAAAAACAGGTAGAAAAACTTCAAAAGGATGTAGAAAAAAATATAGAATTATTAAATGAAAGCAGAGAATACAATAAATTAATAACTGATTTTTTAGCTAATATATCCCATGAATTAAAGACGCCTTTAAATGTAATATTTACAGCAGTGCAAATATTAGATTTATATAAAAAAGATGCAAACTCTTATGATAAAAAGGAACAGTATATAAAAGTTATAAAGCAAAACTGCTATAGACTTATGAGGTTAATTAATAATCTATTGGATACAACTAAACTAGATTCAGGATATTTAAAACTTAATCTAGTGAATTGTAATATAGTAAATTTAGTAGAAGAGATTACTTTATCCGTTGTATATTATGCAGAAAGTAAAAATATAAATATCATATTTGATACAGATGTTGAAGAAAAAATTATGGCTGTAGATCCAGATAAAATAGAAAGAATAATATTAAACTTATTATCTAATGCTATAAAATTTACAGGTAGTGGCGGAAATATATATGTAAATATAAAAGATTGTAAAGATAGCATTACCATATCCGTAAAAGATACAGGGATAGGTATACCACAAGATAAAATAGAAAATATATTTGAAAGATTTGTTCAAGTAGATAAAACTTTAAGAAGAAATAAGGAAGGCAGTGGTATAGGCCTATATTTAGTTAAGTCCTTTGTAAATATGCATGAAGGTAATATAGATATCCAAAGTGTAATAGGTAAAGGTAGTGAATTCATAATAAATATACCAGTTAAATTGGTAAAAGAAGATTCAGAAAAGGAAAATAATGTACTGTATTCACCAAGTAAAGAATATGTAGATATGGAATTTTCAGATATTTATTCAGAGTTTTCATCTAAGTAGAATAGTTTTATATATAATTTTATTTGGATACATAATAAATCCTTTTAAAATGATTAAATTTTTATTAAGATAGATTTAATGTACACGTTAGTGTTTTTAATATAAATAATAACCTTAAATAAGCTGTATTTATTAAAAAATATAATATAGCTTATTTTTGATTTATTAAAAATCTTTTAACACAAAATAATATAAAAGTGTTATAATATTTTGCATAAGTGAGGTGAAAATATGAGTGGTATAGCTGGTAAAGGTTGTGAGGTTTTAGTACCTTTTAATGAGAGAATACCTCTTAAAGATATAGAAAAAAGTATTATTAAAAAATATAGAAAACCTATATGGAATAAATTTATTAAAGCTATTAAAGAATATAACCTTGTAGAAGATGGTGATAAAATAGCTGTGGCAGTTTCTGGGGGAAAAGATAGTATTTTAATGGCAAAATTATTTCAAGAGTTAAAAAAACATGGCCAAATAAATTTTGAAATAGAGTTTATTTCAATGAATCCAGGTTATCATGAAGATATAAGGAAATTATTAATAGATAACTGTAATTATTTAAATATACCTATTAATTTGTTTGATTCTGATATTTTTAAAGTTATAGATGATATAGCTAAGGACTATCCTTGTTATATGTGTGCTAGAATGAGGAGAGGAGCTCTTTATTCTAAAGCTCAAGAATTAGGATGCAACAAATTAGCTTTAGGTCATCATTTTAATGATGTTATAGAAACTATTTTATTAAATGTACTTTATGCGGGAAATTTTAAGACCATGTTACCTAAATTTAAATCTACAAATTTTGAAGGATTAGAATTAATAAGACCATTGTATTATGTAGAAGAAGAATATATACAAAAGTTCATACAAAATAGTGGGATTTGGCCTCTAAACTGTGCTTGTATGGTGGCAGCAGGTAAAATAGGTAATAAAAGGCATGAAATAAAAGACTTAATTAAAGAATTAAAGAAAAACTTTAAGGACGTAGATAAATCTATATTTATGTCATCTAAAAATGTTAATATGGAAGCTATATTAGGATGGCAAAAGAATAAAGAAAAATATTCTTACTTAGATTTTTATGATGAAGATTAATATAGTTAAAGAACAGATAAATAATTAAAAAAAGATTTCCAAATATTTAAAAGTGTAAATTTACTTTAATATTTGGAAATCTTTTATCTATAAATAGCACATGAATATCAATTATATAAATATTTTTAAAAAATTGCAGGGCATACTACTGTTAATATTTTAGAGTCCGTTTTAAGAGGATTAGAAAGTATATGCGGTATAGTAGAAGGGAAATGAATGGAATCACCTTCGTTTACAAAATATTCTTCCCCATCTAGATTAGCTATAATAGCTCCTTCTAATACATATATAAACTCTTCTCCTGGATGGCTAAATTTATGACCATGCTGTTTTTCAGCAGGTATTACAACTAATATAGACTCCATATTTCTTTCCGTAAAATTACCACTTAATCTTATGAACTTAGAAGCAGAGCCTTCAAGTTCAAAAACTTCTCTTTCTTGTTTTTTTACTAAATATTTATGAAGTTCTGGACTCTTGAAAAAATAGGTTATAGGTACATTCAATGCATCTGCAATTTTTTTTAAAGAAGTAATTGCAAGAGAAGAGGAATTATTTTCTACTTGTGATAAAAAACTTATGGACAAACCTGTCTTTTCACCAAGATCTTTTAAGGTTAAATTTTTTTCTTTTCTTAGATTTCTAATTTTTTCAGCAATTTCATTGATCATTTTGACCTCCAATATATATATTAGCAAAATCCAGAAAAATCTTACTTTTCTTTCAATAATAATAGCATAATAACCTTGGTAATTCAAGATTATTATCCTATTATTAGAAAAGTATATAATAAATATTAAAAAAATATATGAC
>OGSC01000754.1_pt1 | contig 10913 bp, 11 predicted proteins | sample 1573751 | NCBI WGS metagenome assembly OGSC01 (sample SAMN03295840, study PRJEB24534) | human gut metagenome | isolation source: fecal sample 8 from infant 5 | host: Homo sapiens | place: USA: Pittsburgh, PA | collected 2014-07
TTAAAAATATATCACAAATTTCGGAGGAAAGTATAAAAAGAAATTTTAATAGATTAAATTATGATTATTTTAATATAATAGAAAAATATAAAAATAGAACCAAAGGACTAGGCATAATAGGATGCCATAGTGGGGATGCTTTAGGCATTGCGTATGATAATAAAGAAGATTTATCAAAAGCAGAAAAAAATATTACAGATACAGGTAATTTAAAAAAGTATACTTTAGAAACGCTTTTAAGTGTTGAAGAGATATAGAAATATATATTATTTTAATACCTCAAATATAAAAAATACACTCATAAACTAATTCGTTTGGCTAAAAAGTTCTAAATATGATTCTATTAAAAATTTTCTATCCAGTAGAGGCTCCATCCTTGGATTCATCACTGGCTCCTCAGGTCCTATGAGGGATTAGAGGTTAATTTTTAATTCCACCATATTAAGAACTATTAAAGCTTATTCATACGTCTATTACATGTACTTTTTATATTTCCTATATTAAAATTTAATCTATTTTGAGATGCTTTTATCAATATAGATTTTGCCATAATAAGAGAGATATATTTTATTTTAACTTATACAGTTTTTTACTGTATTATAAGGTATATACATTATACAGAACATATAATGAAAAAGGCAGGTGTAATTATGAAAGAAGAAAAAGGATACATACAAGTTTATACAGGAAATGGTAAGGGTAAAACTACAGCAGCTTTAGGAATTTCTTTAAGAGCAGTCTGTTGTGGAAAAAAAGTTTTTTTTGGACAGTTTACAAAGGGAATGAAATATAGCGAACTAAAGGCTCCAACTATATTACCTAATTTTACTATGGAACAGTTTGGACGAGATAAATTTATATTCGGAAATCCAGAAGAAGAAGATATAAAATTAGCAAAAGAAGGACTAAAAAAGATGGAAGAAATATTAACTTCTGGTTATTATGATTTAGTTGTTATGGATGAAGTTAATATAGCTTTATATTATGGATTATTTACAGTAGAAGAAGTAATAGATGTATTAGATAAAAGAAATCCAAAGGTAGAGGTTATATTAACGGGAAGATATGCCAAAGAAGAAATAATAGAAAAAGCAGATTTGGTAACAGAAATGAAAGAAATAAAACATTACTATGAAAAAGGTGTACCTGCAAGAGTAGGAATAGAAAGTTAGAAAATAGGTAAAAGTATTTTAGTATGTGGTTTCAAATCTAATTATATTAATATTGAAATAAAAATGAATAATGGAAATATGATATATGAGAATAAAAAATGGGGGTATTAATTCTCATGAATAATTCAATAAAATATAAATTAAAAGATTTAGAGATATTTTCTAGTCTTAAAAATGATGAATTAGATATGTTAACAAATAAATTTAGAGTAATAAATTTAAAAAAAGGAGAAATTTTATTTTATGAAAGAGATTCTGTAGATAATGTATATATAGTATTAGAAGGAAAAGTTACTTTGTATAGAACTTCAGAAAATGGTCAAAAAAGAGTAATATTTATAATAGATAAGGGTAAATTTATAAATGAAATTATACTAGATAAAAAACCAGCATCTATATGTTGTGAAGGTTTTGAAAATAGTAAAGTTTTATCAATTAAAAGAAATGATTTATTATATATAATGGGTGGAAACTTTGAATTTACTCAAGAAGTGATGTTTTCAATGACCAATAAAATAAGAAGGATGTATAGACAACTAAAAAATACAGTACCTCTTAAAGTAGAAAAAAAAGTAGCAGCTAAGCTTTGGAAATTGGCTAAAGATTATGGTGAGTGTGAAAAAAATGGAGAAGTCATAAAGCTAAATATAACAGTTACTTATCTTTCAGAAATGTTAGGAAGTTCAAGGGAAACTATATCTAGGGCATTAAAAGAGTTAAAAAACAAAGAACTTATATATTATGAGGGTAAAAAAATAATAATTAAAGATAGAAATAAATTGTCAGAATTTTTTAAGGGTATGTGATTTTTATCACATACTTTTTTTATTTTACAATGTAGAATAAATTATAAGCAGTAATAAATTTTATATAACTCATTAAAAATAAAAGGGGGTTCTAGGGTATGTATAGTGAAGAAATTAACAAAATTAGTAATGTGGCAGAAAACAAAAGGGACTTATTAAGAAATAATAAAGTAGGTTATTTAGTATCTTCTGCTCTTGCAGGGATATACGTTGGCATAGGTATTATACTCATATTTACATTAGGCGGAAATTTAGCATATGTTAATTCCCCTTATGTAAAGCTTATTATGGGGCTATCCTTTGGTATAGCTTTAAGTCTTGTTATTATGGCGGGATCAGAACTTTTTACAGGAAATAATATGGTTATGATTATAGGAACATTAAATAAGAAGACTACATGGAAAGATACCTTAAGCATATGGGGATTCAGTTTTGTAGGAAATTTAATAGGATCAATGCTTTTAGCTTTAATATTTGTTAATGCAGGATTAGCGAAAGAAGCTGTAGGTAAATTTATTTTAAAAACAGCAGAAATAAAGATGACACTACCCCCTATGGAGTTATTTTTAAGAGGTTTGTTATGTAATATTTTGGTTTGTTTAGCTGTATGGTGTAGTTTAAAAATGAGAGAAGAGGCAGGAAAACTCATAATGATATTTTGGTGCTTATTTGCCTTTATATCATCAGGTTTTGAACATAGTGTAGCAAATATGACATTACTTTCTATAGCTCTATTTATACCACATGGATTAGGAGTATCCATAAGTGGATTAGCGTACAATTTAATTTTTGTTTCCTTAGGAAATATTATAGGCGGAGCATTATTTGTAGGAGCAGCCTATTATAAAATATCAAAAAAATAGTTTTAAGAGGTGAAACATAATGGGTTTTAAGATTAGAAAAGAAAATTTTAATAATGTTTTAAAAAATTTAAGAAAAGATTTTAAAGTTTATGCACCGACTACATTAGAAGGAAAGGGGACATTTTCAGATACAAATTCCATAAGATATAAAGAAATCTCGTCTGTGGAAGAAATAAATTTTAAAGAAAAATCTAATTTTTCATTTAAAGAAGTTATACTACCAATAACTCAAACATTATTTTATTTTACAGAAGACAATTGGATCGAACCTAAGACAGATAAAGAAAATATGCTTATATTTCTAAGAAGTTGTGATCTACATGGATTAAAACGCATAGATGATATATATTTAAAAAATGGAGCTGAAGATCCTTATTATAAAGCTATAAGAGAAAGAGTTAAATTTGTTGTTATGGGATGTAGTGAAAGCTTTGAAAATTGTTTTTGTGTTTCTATGGGAACTAATAAATCAGAAAATTATAATTTAGGAATAAATATAGATGAAGAAAATGTATATGTAGATATTAAAGATAATTCTTTAGAAAAATATTTTAATGGAGTACAAATAGAAGAAAAACTTGAGATAGAGCCAGATTATGTTGAAGAAAATAAAATAAAAGTAAATATATCAGATAAAATAAACTTAGCTAAAATAGTAAACCTAGATTTTTGGAATGAATATTCTGGGAGATGTATAGCCTGTGGAAGATGTAATTTTGTATGCCCAACCTGTACTTGCTTTACTATGCAGGATATATTCTATAAAGATAATGCTAAAACAGGAGAGAGGAGAAGGGTGTGGGCTTCTTGTCAGATAGATGGATACACTAATATGGCTGGAGGTCATGGATTCAGAATAGATAAGGGACAAAGGATGAGATTTAAGGTTATGCACAAGGTAAATGACTATAAAAAGAGATTTGGATATCATATGTGTGTAGGATGCGGAAGATGTGATGATGTCTGTCCAGAATATATATCTTTCTCAAATTGTGTAAATAAACTTTCAAATTTAGTAGAAGGGGTGAATTCTAATGACTGCAAATAATGTATACATGCCTTTTAAATCTGAAATATTAGATATAAAAAAGCATACAGATATAGAATATACTTTTAGAATGTCTTATGAAGGAGAAGTAAAACCAGGACAATTTTTTGAAGTATCTCTACCTAAATATGGAGAATCTCCTATATCCGTGTGCGAAATAGGAGAAGGATATGTAGATTTAACTATAAGAAGAGTAGGGGTAGTTACAGATGAAATTTATAATTATAATATTGGACAAAGCTTATTTTTAAGAGGACCTTATGGTAACGGATTTGATTTAGATAATTATAAAAATAAAGAAATAGTTGTAGTAGCAGGTGGTACAGGAGTTGCACCAGTTAAAGGAATAATGGATTATTTCTCAAAGAATCCAAAGGAATGCAAAGGTTTTAATCTTATAGTAGGATTTAAAACTATAAATAATGTACTATTTAAAGAAGATATAGAAAGATGGAAAGAAAATATTGATGTAACTGTTACATTAGATGTGGCAGAGGAAGGCTATAAAGGCAATACAGGTCTTGTAACTAAATACATTCCAGAATTAGATATAAAAGATAAGGAAAATGTACAGATTGTAGTAGTAGGACCACCTATAATGATGAAATTTGCAGTAGCAGAGTTTTTAAAATTAGGAATAAAAGAAGAAAATATTTGGATATCTCAAGAAAGAAAAATGTGCTGTGGACTTGGAAAATGTGGTCATTGTAAAATAGATGATACTTATATTTGCCTAGACGGTCCAGTTTTTAATTATGTAAAGGGAAAAACTCTTATAGATTAGGGAGGATTTTAAATGGATATTAATACTAAAGCTATAAAAAAGAATGCATTTAGAGTTACAAAACATAGAGGTAAAACAGCTTTAAGAGTGAGGGTTCCTGGGGGAGACCTGCCAGTAAAGTATTTTGCTATATTAGCTAAAATAGCTGAAGAATATGGTAATGGAAAAGTTCATGTAACTACAAGGCAAGGATTTGAAATTCCAGATTTAGATTTTAATAAAATGGATGAAATAAATAAATTAATACAACCGGTTATAGAGGGGCTAAATATAAACCAAGATAAAATAGGAAAAGGATATTCAGCAGCTGGAACTAGGAACGTAACTTCCTGTGTAGGAAATGAAGTCTGTCCTTTTGCTAATTATAATACTGCAAAATTTGCTAAAAGAATAGAAAAGTCTATATTCCCTAATGACTATCATGTAAAAGTAGCTCTTACAGGATGTCCAAATGACTGCATAAAAGCTAGAATGCATGACTTTGGAATATTAGGAATGACAGAACCTCAATATGATAAGTACAGATGTATAGGCTGCATGGCCTGTGTTAACAACTGTAAAAAAAGGGTTACAGGAGCTTTAAGATTTGAAAACTTTAAAGTTATAAGGGACCATGAAAAGTGTATAGGATGTGGAGAGTGTGTAGGTAAATGTCCTACGGGAGCATGGACTCGTAGCAAAGAAAAATATTATAAATTAGCTATAATGGGAAGAACAGGCAAGAAGAATCCTAGACTTGCAGAAGATTTTATAAAGTGGGTAGATGAGGATAGTATAGTAAAAATAATAGTAAATACCTATGATTATATACATGAATATATAGACAAGGATGCTCCAGGTGGGAAGGAACATATAGGTTATATAGTAGATAGAACAGGATATCAAGAATTTAAAAAATGGGCATTAAAAGATATAAATCTAAAAGAAAAAGCAGAGTTAGCTAAAAATATAAATTGGAGTGGAATAAAGTATAAATAGTATTAGAAATATTAGAAACCAAATGATTATTATTTTATAATTAAATGTAAAAAGTAGTGTATTTTGATAGAGATTCAAAATACATTGTTTTTTGTTTTGAAATATATTATTTTTTAGTATATTCATCATTTAATCGAAGAAGTATTCCTAATCCGTAATACACGCTATCTAATATGTATTATGCTAGAAATCTATTATTTTCAAATTTAACATAATATAGGATAGATTATATGTTAAAATATGTAGTTTAGTAGTATAATATAAGAAAGAATTTTACAAAAAATTATAAAATATAAATAGATTTACAGTATTGTGAGAGAATACAATGATAAAAGTTAAAAATGGGGGATTTTATATGAAAAAAATATCTGTAAAAGAAGCAGTAGGATGTGTATTATGTCATGATATAACGCAGATAATTCCAGGGAAAATCAAAGATAGAGCTTTTAAAAAGGGTCATATAATTAGAGAAGAAGATGTGCCTGTATTACTATCTTTAGGAAAAGACAACATATATATATGGGAGAAAAAAGAAGGATATTTACATGAAAATGAGGCAGCAGAAAGACTTAAAGATTTATCAGCAGGAGATGGACTAGCCTTTTCAGAAGTAAAAGAGGGAAAAATAAATTTTATTGCAAATAGAGATGGAATTTTAAAAATAGATAAAGAACTTTTAATGGAATTAAATCTAATAGATGAGATTATGTTTGCTACAAGACATAACAATATGACAGTTAAAAAAGGGGAAAAAGTAGCCGGTACAAGAGTAATTCCACTTGTTATTGATGAAAAAAAGATATTAGAAGCAGAAAAATTAACTAAAGGTAAAAAAATAGTAAGTGTTAAGCCATATAAAAAATTAAAAGTAGGATTAATTGTTACAGGAAATGAGGTTTATTATGGAAGAATAAAAGATGCTTTTTCACCAGTAATAGAAGAAAAGATATCTAAATTTAATTGCGACATAATAGACAAGGTTATATTATCAGATAATCCAAAAATCATAACTGAAACTATAGAAAATTATATAGATAAAGGAGCAGATATTATACTTTGCACAGGTGGCATGTCCGTAGATCCAGATGATACTACTCCAACAGCTATTAAAAATACTGGGGGAGAAATAATATCCTATGGAGCACCAGTGCTTCCAGGAGCAATGTTTTTAGTTGCATATAAGGATGATATTCCCATTTTAGGATTACCTGGTTGTGTAATGTATGCTAAAACAACTATTTTTGATTTAATTCTTCCAAGAGTAATTGCTGGAGAAAGAGTAACAAAAAGAGAATTAGCAGCATATGGACATGGAGGATTTTGTGCAGAATGTGAAGTCTGTAGATATCCCAACTGCAGCTTTGGTAAAGGATGGTAATATAGTTATTTTAAAATATGAAAATAAAGAAATAATTTTGCTATAATAGTATTTTTATTAAGTCACCATTAGAGGGAAAAATCTTCCTAAATATTATAATGTTTAGGAAGATTTATAATTATTGTTTAAGGTATATATACTTTTTTATTAAGTAGTTAAATTTTTCATTAATAATACTGCGATTATATTTAAAAAAATATAAAAGGGTGTATAAATTAATGCTGAAACATTAAGAAAAAATAACATTATAACAAGTAAACTTAAAAATAATAATATTAATTCGACCAATAAATTAACTTTTAATATTCCAGATATAAAACCTAGAATAAGACATATTATTGGATATCCCAAAAAAAGTAGTGATAAAAGTGAAGGATTATCTGGTTTATTATTTAAATTTAATATAATAGTTATTGGTAAAGTTAGAGAAATAAATGAGAGAATTAAAAATATACCATCCTTAGTTAAATTTTTTTTATTAATTTCAAAGTTCATTTAATGATCCCCCTATGAAGTAAATGTTTTCATATAATAATTATACCATTTAATACATAATAAGGTAAGGGATAAGAAATATGGCGGAATTTTATTGTAATTCAGTTGCAAAATAATACAAATTATTACTATTTAATATGATAATATATAAATTGTAATAAAATACAATTAATTATGTGCACTAATTAATCTGAATATTTCATTACTATGAAGAATAAAAGGGGTTTTGGTATGAATAAAAAAAATATTGGTATTATATTATTAGCAATTTCCATTTTTGCCATATCAAGCAGTAATGTTAAGGCTGCTGAAAATAATATGGAAGGAAAGCAGAAATATACTATTGAAGAAAAACAAGTTATAGAAAAAAACGATAAAGAAATGAAAGAATTAATTAATAACTGGGATAAAATAAAAGAAGCTACACCAGAAGAATTTATTAAAATAGAAAAAGAAAAGAAATCAAAGTTTAAACCTAATAATGTAAGATCCTTTAGTGCAGGAGATAATACTAATAGGACTCAAGAAGAATATCTTAGAGATTATGAAGATTTTTTAGGTGGATACGGAGATATTTTGATTACTCCTATGGGAAAATATGATAGTTTTACAGGACATGCTGGAATAGTGTGTGTTGATAATCAATATACTATTGAAGCTTACCCTATAGGAAAACAAGTAGAAGGAGTTCAACGAAGGGTAAATAATTGGAAAGATAGATATGATAAAGTTATACTTGCTGGGGTTAATGGGGCAGATGAGCCTCATTATAGAAATGCTATAAAATATGCAGAAGAAAAAATAGGCCTTGGATATAATTATAATATATTAAATAAATGGACCACAAATAGATTTTATTGCTCACAAATTGTTTGGAGAGCTTGGATGGAACAAGGATTTGATTTAGATAAAGATGGCGGAAGTGCTGTTCTTCCTAATGATCTAATAAGTGATAAATTACAAATATTAAAAGCATCTAAGTAGAAATAAGTATTTTATTTAGTTGTAATTTTTTCATGTTTATTTTTAACTGTAAAAGTTTTAGCATCTACAATAATCAATCTAAATACTAGAGCTTTTTAAAACTAAGTTAACAAAAATACTTATACATCCATTAAGATTAGAATTCTCAATAGAAAAATTTAACCATTGTAACATTATTTATATTAAAATCATATATTAAAAAAGAGAATTTTATTTTAAATTTTTTAATATCTTCAAAAGGAGTTTTTTTATGGAGTATTCAGTAATCTTTAAAAATGAATCTGCAAACTCTGGAGATGTTTGTATTTATCAAGAAGATCCCGATTTAGATATAGCCAGTTTAGCATGGTTAACTAAATTTATTCATCCAATGACAACTGTAAAATTTACTTGGTCTACTGATTATATTTTCATATGGATTAAAACTGATAAATTGCATTCAAAAACCATTATTCAATCTAGTGAAATTATGAATACTGATTTAAATAAAAACAATATGGTTGAATTATCCTATGAGAATAATGCTTATATGTTTAAAAATTTACAAACTAATTTAGATAAGGCAGATGAACTATGTATAGTTGAAAACGGATCTATTCCTTTAAATGATGCACTTGTTGGTATAGGCATGTCTGGTGTTGGTACTTTTGTTAAACAAGCTCAGCCTAATAGAAATCTTTCATTTAAGCCTAACCCTCAATATTGGATTACATTTGGGAGATATTTTCAAGGAGAAGTTTTAGATACTAATAGAATAAATAATAAAGTATTATTAGGATTTAAACCTAATTTATATTGTTTAACAGTTACTTTGAAAGAAGATAATCAATGGGAAATAATACCTAGGATTTAACATAAAATTATTTATTTGTAACATAAATTTTAATAATAGCATATGTTAAAATGAAAGAAGAAAAATTTTTCTTCTTTTTTAATATATTCAAAAGGGGTTTTTTTTATGGAATATTCAGTAACTTTTAAAAATGAATCTTCAAACTTTGGAGATATTTGTATTTATCAAGAAGATCCAAATTTAGATATAGATGTAATGAGTTTAGCATGGTTAACTAAATCTGCTCATCCAATGACAACTGTAAAATTTACTTGGTCTACTGATTATGTTTTTGTATGGGGAGAAAGTGGTGAATTGCAGCCTGGAACTATATTTAAATCTAGTCAAATTATAGGTGCTGATTTGAATACAAATAATATGGTTGAATTATCCTATGAAAATAATGCTTATAAATTTAAGAATTTGCAAACTAGCCCAGATAAAGAAGGAGAACTATATATAGTTGAGAATTCATCTATTCCTTTAAATGAAGCCATTGTTGGTATAGGTATGTCTGGTTTTGGTACTTTTGTTAAACAAGCTCAGCCTAATATGAACTTATTTTTTAGGCCTCATCCTAAATATTGGATTTCATTTGGAGAATATTCACAAGGTGAAGTTTTAGATATTACTAGGATAACCAACAAAGCATTATTAGAATTTAAACCTAATGTATACTCTTTAACAGCTACTTTAAGCCAAGATAACTCTTGGGAAATAACTACTAGTGTTTAATATAATATTACAGGACAAGCTAATTAAATTTAAAAATAGGAGCAATTGTAATTGTTCCTATTTTTGGTACTCTACAAAAATTACTTGCTGAATCTAAGATTAATAAAGAATATATTTAAAAAGGAGAAAAATATTATGAGAAAAAAGCAGATATACATATTAGTCTTATTAGGAATATTAATATTATTATCAAGTTTAGGAATACATTATTATAATAATAAAGCTTTTATTGGCATACTTTTTTCAGATGCATCAATTAAAGACAGTGAACTAAAAATTTTAAATGAGAATTTCCATAATAAAAAAAGTATTAAATTAAATGCTATGGATGCTCCTATGGTATCATATATTAACAATTCAGTATATATTCCCACTTCCCTTGATAATAAATTGTTTTATATAGATAATAATTTTAAAGTATCTGAAGAAAAAGTAGATGATGGAGCAAGCTTTGTTAGAACTAAAAAAAATGGACAACTTATATTATTCAATCTTCCAAGAAATAAAATCAATGGGGATAATAATAGAGTGTATTTTTCTTGTAATAATAAAAAGAATGCACTTGATATTAAAAATTCCTTATTATTATGTGGAGATTTTGATAATAAATATATATATGTTATAGGTGCTAAATTTGATAGTGATACGGATACAGAAACATATCTATTTATTATAGATAGATCTAATTTTAAATTAGTAGAAGAAAAGAAAATGCCTACTAATGTAAGAGTAATTTCAACAGAATTAATAGATAATAAATTATTTATCAGTGTTGATGCAAAAGTGGATTATTTTTTATATTATGATATTTTAGATAAAAAAATAAAAAACATTAATT
>OGSC01000756.1_pt1 | contig 10898 bp, 10 predicted proteins | sample 1573751 | NCBI WGS metagenome assembly OGSC01 (sample SAMN03295840, study PRJEB24534) | human gut metagenome | isolation source: fecal sample 8 from infant 5 | host: Homo sapiens | place: USA: Pittsburgh, PA | collected 2014-07
GTCAACTTTTTAAACAGATATGTCAAAAAAATAACGAAAATATAAACCCAATATTTTCTTTTGAAATGAACAAAGATTATTTAAAAATTTAAAATAAAAATTAAAAGTGTCAAAAAAATAACATTGTTAAATGTAATATAACCGTTATAAGTTTTATTTATACACCTACAGCATAGCTATAACCTAGTTTTATAGAAGTTATTAATTTTTTTAACAAAGTTGGCATAGTTTATGCTTAAAATATAGGTGACAGTGATTTTGGAGGTGGGTTTATGGAGAAGTTATACAAATTCTCCCTTAAGATGCACGTAGGTGCACCAGATGTATCTTGTGTAAAAGAAGGACAAAAAGTGAAGAGAGGTGAATGCATAGCAGAGCCAAACGGACTTGGTGCTAAAATACATACTAGTGTATCCGGTGTAGTAGAAAAGATTACAGATAAGGAAATTATAATAAAAGCGGATGAGAATCAAACAAAAGAATTCGTTAAAATAAAAAAATGCGATAATTTAGTAGATACTGTATTTGAAGCAGGGATAGTCGGAGCCGGTGGAGCTGGATTTCCAACTCACATAAAGTTAAAGGCAGATAATAAAGATGGTTATATCATAGCAAATTGTGTAGAATGTGAACCAGCACTTCATCACAATATGAAAGTTATAGAAGAAACACCGGAATTAATAATAAATGGTATTAAGTATGCCATGAAAGCTACTAATTCAAAAAAAGGATACATAGCAATAAAAGCAAAACATGAAAAAGCAGTAAGAGTATTAGAAGAAGCATTAAAAAATATAAGTAATATAGAATTAAAATTGCTTAAAGATTTATACCCAATGGGTGAAGAAAGAGCTATAATCAATGCAATATTTGATAAATGGTTAGATGTAACTGAACTTCCTATAGCAGCAAAATGTATTGTAATGAACGCTGAAACTTTAGCAAATATTACAAGAGCTGTTGAAGAAGGAAAACCAGTTATAGATAAGGATATAACAGTAATAGGGAAACTAAAATCAGGTAATAAACCAAATGTATTCCTACAAGTTCCAGTGGGAACACCAGTTAAAGATTTAATAGAAAAATCTGGTGGTATAGATGGTGAATATGGTGAGCTAGTAATAGGTGGACCATACACTGGAAAAGCTGGAGATATAGAAAAGGATGCTGTTACTAAAATATCCGGTGGAGCAATAGTTACAATACCATTACCAGAATATAATGGACCATTAGGACTACTAGTATGTGCCTGTGGAGCTAACGAAGAAAGATTAAAAGATGTAGCAACTAAAATGAATGCAAAAATTGCAGGAGTAGTTGACTGCAAAAACATAGAATACCCAAAGGGTAAAGGAAATGGACCAGGAAAATGTAAAACACCTGGTGAATGACCAGGCCAAGCGGCTGCAGTTATGCAGCTTAAAAAAGATGGAGCAAAAAGAATATTAATATCAAATTGTAATGATTGTTCAAATACAGTTATGCAAATAGCTCCAAAAGCTAAAATTCCAGTATATCATCATACTGATCATATATTTAGAACAATTGATTATACACTAACAAGAAGACTTAAAGAGGAAGAAAAATAATAAAAAAGGAGGTAATTTGAAATGTCAATGACAGCTGAACATGCAGAAGAATTAAAAAATGAACATGCTGTAGTTTGTTGCAGAACAGAAGAAGGCACAATATTATCAGCAGATAACCTAGAAGACCCAGAAATATTCCCAGATATGGTAGACTCAGGACTATTAACTATCCCGGATAATTGCTTAAAAGTTGGAGAAGTAATAGGTGCTAAATTGTTAAAAACTGTAGATTCATTAACTCCGCTAACTTCAGATATAGTAGAGGGCGCTAAAAAAATAGATGAAGAAGACAAAGAAGGTTCTACTACTGAAGAAGAGTTAACTGAAGGAAATGAAAAAGCAGTTTTAAAATATAACCTAAAAACAGGAGATACTATAAAAGCTAGTGACTTAGAAAATCCAATGCACTTCCCTAAACTTGTAGATTCTCTTTTAATTTCATTAGATGAAAGAGTACTTACAAGAGAAGAAGTAGTTGGAGCAACTTTATCAGTTGATACACCAGCTTTAACTCCTGTAACACCAGATATATTAGAAGGATTTGAGGAGGAAGTAAACATGAGTGTTGATTCAAATGCAACAGTAAGTGGTGGAACTTTAAGAATCAAAATTGCTGAAGGTAGAGGAATTGATATAGAAGTTCCTTTAAATGGCAATGTAGGTGCTGGAAAATCAGCAAAGGTTCCAACAGTAAAAGCTGAAAAAGGTGAAGTAGTAGCAGCTCCAGCTGTAGAAGGCAACAAAGAAGTTAAATTAGAAGAAAAAGTTATAAGAAGTCTTACTAGAAAACATTATAAAATAGATAAAGTAGAATTTGGTCCTGAAACAAAAATAGAAGGAACAACTCTTTATATAAGAGAAGGTGTTTCTGAAGATGCTAAAAAAGTTAGCCCACTTGTAAAAAAAGTAGAAATAGATATAATAACTCCAGATAAATACAACACTTATAGTGAAACTATAATGGATGTACAACCAATTGCTACTAAAGAAGGGGATAACAAATTAGGAACAGGTGCAACTAGAGTATTAGACGGTGTTATTGTAATGGTAACAGGAACAGATGAAAATGGCGTTCAAATAGGTGAATTTGGTTCTTCAGAAGGTATATTAGAAGAAAATATTATGTTTAATAGACCAGGATCACCAGATAAAGGTGAAATATTCATCAAAACGCAAGTAACTATAAAAGAAAAAACTAATATGGAAAGACCAGGTCCTATGGCTGCTCATAAAGCAACTGATTTCATAACTCAAGAAATAAGAGAAGCTATGAAAGCTTTAGAGGATGAATCTTTAGTAGTTAATACTGAAACTTTTGAACAAAAAAGAAGACCAGGAAAGAAAAAAGTTGTAGTTGTTAAAGAGATAATGGGTCAAGGTGCTATGCATGACAACTTAATATTACCAGTAGAACCAGTAGGTTATTTAGGTGGTAAACCAAATGTTGATTTAGGAAACGTTCCAGTAATGCTTTCACCACTTGAAGTATTAGATGGTGGTATACATGCATTAACTTGTATTGGACCTGCTTCTAAAGAATGTTCAAGACATTATTGGAGAGAACCTCTTGTAATGGAATGCATGAAGGATGAAGAATTAGACCTATGCGGAGTTATATTTGTAGGAAGTCCACAAATCAATAGTGAAAAATTCTACGTATCAGAAAGAATGGGTATGATGGTAGAAGCTCTAGATGTTGATGGTGCTTTTGTTACAACTGAAGGTTTTGGAAACAATCACATTGATTTTGCAAGCCACGTAGAACAAATAGGTATGAGAGGAATACCATGTGTAGCATTCTCATTCTGTGCAGTTCAAGGCGCTCTAGTTGTTGGTAATAAATATATGAAATATATGATAGATAATAACAAATCAGAAGGCGGAATAGAAAACGAAGTATTAGAATGCAATACATTATGTCCAGAAGATGCAATAAGAGGTGTTGAAATGCTTAAAGCTGCTATGGTTGGAGAAGATGTTAAAAAACCAGAAAGAGCTTGGAATGCAAATGTTAAAGAAAATAACTTAGAATTAATAGAAAAAGCTGAAAATGTGAAAATAGAAAGAGTTTTAAATGAAACTTCAATACCAATGAGTGAAAAGAGAAAAGAAAAATACAGCACAAAGTAGGGATATAAATGAATTTAAAATACGGTGATAAGATCATAGAAATGGAAGGCGTTATCGTAGAAGTATCCGATGGTGCAGTAGCTATAGATTTTAAAGGAAGACTTGGTTATTTGAAAATACCAAGGAGAATGATAATATCCGATTATGAATTAAAAGTAGGTCAAGAAATTGGACTTAATATGAGTTTTGTAGAAGTATTATCTGATAAAATAAATGAAAAATACGTAAGTAATTTAGAAATACAAAAAAGACGAGGGGTAAAACCTGAGGATAGATGGAAATAAACAGATAATTTGAAGCTAGAGAAACTTTCATAAATAATAATTTAAACATTCATTGAAGGAAGGAAGGTAAGGTTAAAATGAGTTTAACTATTACAAAAGGTTTACAATCAGAAATATTTGTTCCTATAACTCCAGACCCAGTATGGGCACCAGTAACAAAGGAATTAAAAGATATGACAGTAGCCATAGCTACTGCAGCAGGAGTTCACTTAAAAAAGGATAAAAGATTCAACTTAGCAGGTGACTTCACATATAGATTAATACCAGGAGATGCAAAGACATCAGATATGATGGTATCTCACGGTGGATATGATAACTCAGACGTTAACAAAGATATAAATGCCATGTTCCCAATAGATAGATTAAGAGAATTAGTAGATGCTGGCTTTATAAAAGCAGTTGCTCCAACTCATATAGGATTCATGGGTGGCGGTGGAAACCAACAAAAATTCAGAGAAGAAACAGGCCCAGAAGTTGCTAAAATCTTAAAAGAAGAAGGAGTAGATGCTGTATTAATGACTGCTGGATGAGGAACTTGTCATAGATCTGCAGTTTTAGTGCAGAGAGCGATTGAAAAAGAAGGAATTCCTACAATAATAATAGCTGCTCTTCCACCAGTTGTTAGACAAACTGGTACACCAAGAGCGGTTGCACCAAGAGTTCCAATGGGAGCTAATGCAGGAGAACCTAATAATGTAGAAATGCAAACAGCGATAGTAAAAGATACATTAGAACAATTAATTAAGATTCCTTCAGCAGGAAAAATAGTTCCATTACCATACGAATATATAGCAAAAGTTTAGTTTTGTTTCCTTAAAAATAAAAAATGCAATAATGTAGTGCAGTTTTACTGAACTCATTATTGCATTTGCTTTAATAAAAAATATAAATAAAATGCTCTATATTTAAAAGTTTGTTATAAACTATAGTGTAGTATGAGGGTTTAGAAAAAGTTTTCAGAATATATAAAATTTTCCTTATAAATGTATTGAAAAATCTTATAGGTATTATATATACAATTTAGAAAATTGATGATATAATAGTTACATAATTATCAATATATAAGTTTTTGGATATAAATGTTAAACCTGTATCAATCTAATGATTATGAAGTTATTAAAATGGAAAAAGGTGGTGATGCTGGTGGAACAAGAAATCATATTGAGAAGATTAGTTATAAAAGCTTTTCATATTACTAAAGTAGAGCTTTCAGATAGGACTTACATAGAGGATAAAGTTTTATATATAAGAAAAGATATATTAGATGGAATATTACAACATGAAGATATGGAAGGACAAGAATTAATAGAAAAAATTGATTTGAATATTATAAATCCAAAGGAAAGACATAAATTTGTGAATTCTATAATGGATTTTTCTCCAGTAGCTACTAAAGTTTTGGGAGCTTTAGGAGAGGGTATAACACATGTGTTAACAGGAGTACAAGTAATGTTAACAGGAGCAGAAGAATGTGGGATTCAGGTAGCTGAATTTGGTTCTTCAGAAGGAATTTTAGATGAACAAGTTGTTTTTGGAAGAAGAGGAACTCCAGCCGAGGATGATATAATTGTTCATATAAATGTTACATTGAAAAATGGACAAGCTACAAATAGGCCGGGACCAATGGCGGCTCATAGAGTTTGTGATATAATAATACAAGAAATTAGAAACTACCTTAAAAAAATTAATGGTAGATATTGTGATGAAAAGCATGAATATTTTGATAAAATAAGACCAGGCAAAAAGAAGGTTGTAATTGTTAAACAAGTTGCAGGTCAAGGTTGTATGTATGATACAGGATTATTTGCTAAAGAACCTGGTGGACATATCGGATGCAAATCTATAATAGATATGGGCAATATGCCGGTGGTTGTAAGTCCAAATGAATATAGAGATGGCATATTAAGGGCCATGAATTAAGGGGTGATATTTTATGGGGATAGGACCATCTACCAAAGAAACAACATTACATCATTTTAGAGACCCTTTAGTAGAAATAGTTTCTAATGATGGAGATATAGATTTATTAGGAATTATAGTTGCAGGTACACCTCAAGCAAATGAAGAAAAGGTATTCACAGGTCAGAGGATAGGAGCTTGGGCAGAGGCTATGAGAGTTGATGGCGCTATAGTATCCATAGATGGATGGGGTAACAGTAATATAGATTTTGCCTCAGCTTTAGAAGCTATAGGTAAAAGAGATATACCAGTAGTTGGTATGAGTTTTGTAGGAACTCAAGCTCAATTTGTTGTTACAAATGAATTTATGGATACGGTGGTTGATTTTAACAAATCAGAAGCAGGTATAGAAACTGAGGTTGTAGGAGAAAACAATGTTATGCCAATAGATGCTAAAAAAGCTTTAGCATTTTTAAAATTAAAAATGAAAAGAAAACAAAACTAAGGAGGCTTTAATAATGAGAGCGATTAAAACAATTCAAACTATTGAATCTCACACAATGGGAGAACCAACAAGAATAGTAATAGGAGGACTTCCAAAGGTTCCAGGAAAGACAATGGCAGAAAAAATGGAATACTTAGAAGAAAATAACGATAGTTTAAGAACAATGCTTATGTCAGAACCAAGAGGACATAATGACATGTTTGGTGCTATTTATACAGAACCAGCTGATGAAACAGCAGATTTAGGTATTATATTCATGGATGGTGGCGGATACCTTAATATGTGTGGACATGGTTCAATAGGTGCAGCTACATGTGCAGTTGAAATGGGAATAGTAAAAGTAGAAGAGCCATATACAAACATAAAATTAGAAGCTCCAGCAGGAATGATTAATGCTAGAGTAAAAGTTGAAGATGGAAAAGCTAAAGAAACTTCAATTGTGAATGTTCCAGCTTTCTTATATAAAAAAGATGTAGAAATTGATGTGCCTGATTATGGAAAACTTACATTAGATATATCTTTTGGCGGAAGTTTTTTTGCTATGGTAGATGCTGAAAAAGTTGGAATAGATATTTCTCCAGCTAATTCTCAAAAATTAAATGATTTAGGAATGAAAATAGTTCATGCAGTTAACGAACAAGTTGAAATTAAACACCCAGTATTAGAACATATAAAAACAGTTGATCTTTGTGAATTTTACGGACCTGCAAAAAGTGAAGATGCAGATGTACAAAATGTAGTTGTATTTGGTCAAGGTCAAGTAGATAGATCACCTTGTGGAACTGGTACAAGTGCTAAAATGGCTTTACTATATGCTCAAGGAAAAATGAAAGTAGGAGAAGAAATAGTAAACGAAAGTATTATTTGTACTAAATTTAAAGGAAAAATATTAGAAGAAACTAAAGTTGGAGAATATGATGGTATAATACCAGAAATAACTGGTAGCGCATATGTTACTGGATTCTCTCAATTCTTAGTAGATGAAGAAGATCCAGTTAAATATGGATTTGTATTAAAATAGTATTAAATATTTTATATAAATAAAAAAATAAATGACAATTATTTCATAATTAAAACATAAAATAATAGTATGAAATATATCTAAGTACAATGCACATTGTTTATTTTTCTTAAATAAAAAAATGTTATGCAATGATTACTTAAAGATGGGCTCGATGTTTATTGCGTGGAGTCCATCTTTTTTTAATAAAATCTTAATACAAAATATAGGTTCATTAAAATCAAATAACAAAAAAGGAGGGTGGATTATAAGAACCAAGTAAAGTTTTATAATGATAGGATAACATTTTTGGATTAGGCCAAATAAAGTTCTATAATAATGGGGTAATCATCTTTGGATTAGGCCAAATAATGTTCCATAATAATGGGGCAAGCATCTTAGAGTTATGCAAAATAAAGTCCTATAATAAGGGGGTAAATGTCTTTAAATTGGACAAAAATAAAGTTTCATAATAATGGGGGAGCATCCTTGGATTAGACAAAAGAAGTTCTAATTTTAAATAACAAGGAGGGCGTATTATGATAGTAAAAATTGTTTTTGGGATTTTGTTAATTTTAACTCTTTATTTTGCATTCATATTTTTTAAGGATTTTGTAAAAAATTCAAAAGAGGGAAATTTAGAAGAAATAAGCTTTTGGAAAGCTGGTGCAGTAGGGTTTATAGCTAATTTTTTTGATACCTTAGGAATAGGTAGTTTTGCACCATTGACCGCTATGCTTAGATTTTTAAAATTAACAGAGGATAGAGTTTTACCAGGAACCTTAAATGTCTCCTGTACAATTCCGGTTGTAACAGAAGCACTTATATTTATAACTGTTATAAAGGTAGATCCTGTTACTTTATTTGCAATGTTAATATCAGCTACAGTTGGAGCTGTAGTAGGAGCTGGAATAGTTTCAAAATTTGATGAAAAAAAGGTTCAATTAGGTATGGGTATTGCTTTAATGATAGTTGCATGTTTAATACTTGCAAGTCAATTAAAATTAATGCCAGTAGGTGGCACAGCTATAGGACTTACTGGGGGGAAATTAGTAATAGCGGTAATAGCTAATTTCTTTTTAGGTGCATTAATGACATTAGGAATAGGATTATATGCGCCATGTATGGCTTTAGTATTTGCTCTTGGAATGAGTCCGAAGGTTGCTTTTCCAATAATGATGGGGTCCTGTGCTTATCTAATGCCAGCAGCATCAGCTAAATTTGTAAAAGAAGGAGCATATAATAGAAAAGCTTCTATGGCCATAACTATATTTGGTGTTATAGCTGTATTAATAGCAGCCTATATAGTTAAAGAATTACCATTAAATATATTAACTTGGTTAGTAATAGTAGTTATTATATACACATCTACTACCATGTTTAAAGCCTATTCAAAAGGAAAAATCTAAAAACTATTCAGCATAATGTAACAAAATTTAAGAGTTGAGTATTATTGCATAATCCTTTGTTCAAAAAGTCTATGTTTTGTAGAAATTTATAAATTAATAAAAAATCTATCTGATTTTTATTTATAGTCAGATAGATTTTTTAATTCATTTATTTTGATGCAAAATTATTTTTAGACTGAATTTCGCCTTTATCTCTTCTTTGTTCATATTTACTAAACATTCTCCAACCAATCCAGCTTAGAAGTATTGGTCCACCTATACTTAATAATTCAAAGAATGCAATTTGTCCTGTGGTTGTATAATCTGACGGTGGGAAGAATGAAGTTACAATTCCAAATATTACACTTATTAATCCTACAATGGATACAAAGGTTGAAAATTGCTTTGATTTTGATATTTCGTAAAATTCCTCTGTGGATTCTCCCTTAGCTTGTAATTTCTCCATTTTCTTTAATCTAATGTAAGATGCAAACATTAATAAATAAGGGATTAAGCCTGTTATAGCTGTCATTATTATAAGTATTGAATATATAGCATTAACTGTTGGTAAAAGAGTTGTAACTATTATTACTATTGAAATACCTATACCTTGTACCAATAATGCATTAATTGGTACGCCATTTTTATTTGTTTTTGTTAAAAATGGAGGTAAAACACCATTTTTGCTAGTTTCAAATAACATAGTTATAGGAGACATTATATATAAACTAACGCCACCTAAAGCTTCTATAGTCATAAGTATTGCCATTAAAGTTAGGAACCATTGTCCTATACCAAACTGCTCTGTTATTAATCTAAATGCTTCTATAAGTCCATTTGCAGCACCTATTTTTTCTGGTGATACTACAAAAGTAATGGCAGATGAACATAGTATATATAAAATAGTTATAAAGATAGCACAGAATATAATTGCTTTAGGGATTGTTTTTTTTGCGTCTTCAACTTCGCCAGCAAAGGCTGCTGTTACTTCAGCACCTGTTAAGCCAAACATTACAGAAGATAGTAATGCTAAATTAGCTATATTACTGAAATCGGGTATCATGCCTTGAAGAGTGTAGGGTGTCGCAAGAGGTCTTTTAAGAACGAAAGCAGATGCGTAACCTAATATTATAATTAATAAAGCAGGAAGTACACTGCCGACAAGTCCACCTATAACTGCAAATATTTTACTATTTCCAGTGCCTCTAAAACTCCATATAGTTATAAACCAGAAGATTCCTAAAACCATGAATAAATTATAAAGTTTATTATTTGCAAGACTTGGATCTATAACGTATGCAAATGTAACTGCTGCATATGTTACAAATCCGGGATAAAAGAATAGTTTACTAACCCAGTTAAGCCAAGATACTAAAAAACCCATTTTTTCACCATAGGCTTTTGTAACCCATACGCTTAAGCCACCCTGTTCTGGGTATTTACCTCCTAATTCTGCAGCGACCAATGCGCTAGGAATAAAGAATAGTAATGCTGCTATTCCCCATAATACTGCACAGGAGGCGCCATATTTAGCTGAAACAGCTACCCATCTTAATCCTAAAATAGCTGTCATGGTCATTAAAACCATGTCTTTGAATGTCAAGGACTTTTTCATTTAATAATCACCCCTATTGTAAAATTTTTGATAATATTGTTGAATTGTTAAATACTCTTTAATATTATGTTATTTTTATCACAAAATCAAGACATTTTTTTAACAAAATCTACAAAGTTAAACAAAGTTAAGTAAAACTATGAAAAAGTATTTTATTTCATAGAAAAGGATTACACAAACAAGCTATTATAATAAATTAGTTATTATAAGGCTTGAATTCTATAATTTTATTTATTATACTAATAAATATGCTAGGAAATATGGTATCTTTAATAAAGAAAATGCTATAACATTGTTAAAAAAACAAAAAAATACAGGTTTATTTGAAAAAAATATCAAAAAAACAAGTGAAAATAAAAACAAATTTATTGAAGTTAAAAATTAAATTTTTGATATAAGTTGACATCTTATTGCAATTGTTTTGATATTTAGTAAAAAAATACAAATTTAAAAAATATTTAGTTATAACCTAGTTAATAATGTTGATA
>OGSC01000757.1_pt1 | contig 10887 bp, 11 predicted proteins | sample 1573751 | NCBI WGS metagenome assembly OGSC01 (sample SAMN03295840, study PRJEB24534) | human gut metagenome | isolation source: fecal sample 8 from infant 5 | host: Homo sapiens | place: USA: Pittsburgh, PA | collected 2014-07
TATTTTACCTATACTAAAATAAATATAGACATATGTGTATATTTAAAGTTAAGAATTACTAATTTTCTGTGATATAATGATATATTATATAAAATTAGTGATTAAGGAGATTAATTATGATAGATGATATAGGTAAAAAAATAAAAAAATTAAGGACTAATAAAAAATTAACTTTAAAAGAATTAAGTGAAAGAACAAATCTTTCAATAGGTTTTTTATCACAGCTAGAAAGAGGTTTAACAACTGTAGCTATAGACTCTTTAACTAAAATAGCTAAAGAATTGGATGTGAATCTAACATATTTTTTTCAAGCACCTAAAAAAAATAAAAAAATAGTTCTTAGAAGTTATGAGAAGGAAATATTGCAAGTAGAAAACAATAGATTTATAAAATATAATCTTAGTAATGATTTAGAAGATAAGAGTTTTTTACCAAGATTAATAGAAATACTTCCTACAGATAGTAAAGAGAATATTATTTCTTATCAACATAAGGGAGAAGAATTTGTGTACGTATTAGAAGGTATACTTACATTATTTATTAATGATGATGAGAAGGAATTATATCCTGGAGATAGCGCGCATTATGATTCAAGTATAAATCATAATTGGGCAAATTATACTAGTAAACCTGTAAAATTGTTAACAGTTCATACTCCTAATATGTTTAAAGACGAAAAATATTAAAATTTAATAAAGTAGATTTAATAAAGCAATAGTTTGGGGGGCGGTTTACTTGAATAAGAGCACTATTGTTAACATTCAAAAATTCTCAGTTCATGATGGACCGGGAATACGTACCACTGTCTTTTTTAAAGGATGTCCTTTAAATTGCTGGTGGTGTCATAATCCAGAAACTCAAAGAAAAGAACATGAAATAATGTTTTTTGAGGAAAGATGTACAGCTTGTGGTATTTGTGTTAAGAGATGTCCTCAAAAAGTTATAACAATGAAGAATAATATTCCTGTAGTGGATGAAGGAAAATGCAATTTTTGTGGAAAGTGTACAAACTTCTGTCCAAATAATGCAAGAGAATATGTAGGGAAGGATCTTACATCACAAGAAATAATAAAAGAAATAATAAAAGATGAAGTGTTTTACGAAGAATCCGGCGGTGGAGTTACATTTTCAGGTGGAGAACCAATGCTTCATGCTGATTTTATAAATGGAATATTAGAAGAATGTAATGTTAGAGGAATACATACTACTATAGATACCAGTGGATATGTATCCTGGGACAAATTTGAGAAAGTAAGAGATAAAGTAGACTTATTTTTGTATGATTTAAAATCAATGAACAATGAAATCCATAAAAAATATACAGGAGTAGAAAACACAATTATACTTGAAAATTTAGAACTGTTGTCTAAATATGGTCATAATATCTATTTAAGAATACCTATTATAAATGATGTAAACGATAACAATGAAAATATAGATGAAACAATTAAATTTATATCAAAGTTACATTTAATTCAAGTAAATTTATTACCATATCATAAAATGGGTATGGATAAATATAAAAGACTTAAAATGGAGTACAAATTAACTGGTGAGGAAAAACCATCAGATGAGAAAATGAATAAGATAGCAGAAAAATTTAAGAAGGCTGGAATTAAAGTAAAAATAGGGGGGTAATTAATTATGATGACAGACAGAGTTAAAAAATTAAGAGAAGAAAGTTTAAAGGCTGTACCACGTATTTCTATGGAGAGAACAAAAATAGTTACTGATGTTTACAAAAAATATGAAGGAACAGTATCAATCCCAGTATTAAGAGCATTAGTTTTAAAGGAATTAATGGAAAGAAAAGAGCTTTGTATTTATGATGGAGAACTTATAGTAGGTGAAAGAGGGGAAGCTGCAGCGGCTACACCAACTTATCCAGAATTATGCTGTCATACAGTTGAAGACTTTGATATAATGGATAAACGTGAAAAAATATCATTTAAAACAACTGATGAAGATAAAAAAATACAAGAAGAATTAATTATTCCTTTCTGGGAAAAAAGATCTATGAGACATAAAATATTAGAAAAAATGACTCCAGAATGGAAAGCTTGTTATGAAGCAGGTATATTCACTGAATTTATGGAACAAAGAGGACCGGGCCATACTGCAGGTGGAGATAAATATTATAAAATGGGATTTTTAGATATTAAAGAACAAATAAAAGAAGCTATAAGTAAATTAGATTATTTAAATGATGATGAAGCATTAGATAAAAAAGAACAATTGGATGCTATGGATATAGCGTGTGATGCTATAATGATTTATGGAAAACGTTATTCAGAATATGCAGCTAAATTAGCACAAAAAGAAACAGATTCAGTAAGAAAAAAAGAACTTATGGAAATATCTGAAGTGTGTAGTTGGGTACCAGCTCATGCTCCAAGAACCTTTAGAGAAGCAATTCAAATGTACTGGTTTGTTCATTTATGCGTAATTTCTGAATTAAATCCTTGGGATGCATTTAATCCTGGTAGATTAGATCAACATTTATATCCATTCTATAAAAAAGAAATAGAAGAAGGAACATTAGAGAGAGAACAGGCTAGAGAATTGTTGCAATGTTTCTGGGTTAAATTTAATAATCAACCAGCACCACCAAAAGTTGGTATAACTTTAAAGGAAAGCGGAACATATACTGACTTTGCAAACATAAATAGTGGTGGTATGAAAGCGGATGGATCAGATGGTGTTAATGATGTAAGCTATTTAGTACTTGAAGTAATAGATGAAATGAAGTTATTGCAACCAAGTTCCAATGTACAAATAAGTAAAAAAACCCCACAAAGATTTTTAAAGAAGGCTTGCGAAGTTATAAGAAAAGGATGGGGTCAACCATCAATATTTAATGCTGATTCAGTAGTCCAGGAACTAGTAAGAGCAGGAAAATCTATAGAAGATGCTAGATGTGGAGGAACTAGTGGCTGTGTTGAAGCTGGGGCTTTTGGTAAAGAAGCTTATATATTAACCGGATATTTTAATTTACCAAAAATATTAGAAATAACATTATTAAACGGTGTTGATTCTCAAACTCGCAAACAATTAGGTATAAAAACAGGAGATGTAAGTACATTAAAAACTTATGAAGATTTATTAGATGCATTTAAAAAACAACTTAAGTATTTTGTTGATATAAAAGTAAATGGTAACAGAGTTATAGAAAGATTGTATGCAACATTAATGCCTGCACCATTCTTATCAGTTGTTACAGATGATTGTATAGCAAAAGGAAAGGATTATAATGCAGGAGGAGCAAGATATAATACTAGTTATATTCAAGGTGTTGGTATAGGAACAATTACAGATAGTTTATCAGCAATCAAATACCAAGTATTCGATAAAAAGAATATAACAATGGAAGAATTAATGGAAGCATTAAGATCTAATTTTGAAGGACATGAAGATATATATAACTTAGTTAAGAATAAAACCCCTAAATATGGTAATGATGATGACTATGCAGATGAAATAATGAAAGAAGTATTTGATGCTTATTATAATGAGGTAAATGGAAGACCTAATGGTAGAGGAGGATGCTATAGAATAGATATGCTACCAACAACATGCCATGTTTACTTTGGATCAGTTATAAATGCTACTCCAGATGGAAGAAAAGCTCATATTCCAGTATCAGAAGGTATTTCTCCATCAAAGGGTGCAGATGTAAATGGACCAACAGGCGTTATAAAGTCAGCGGCTAAAATGGATCATTTAAGAACTGGTGGTACTTTATTGAATCAAAAATTTGTTCCTTCAGTTGTTCAAGGTGAAGAAGGAATAGATAATATGGCTAATTTAGTAAGAGCTTATTTTACAATGGATGGACACCATATCCAATTTAATATTGTAAGCAAAGAAACTTTACTAAAAGCTCAACAAAATCCAGATGAATATAAGGATTTAATAGTTCGTGTTGCTGGATATAGTGATTACTTCAACAACTTAGATAAAGTATTACAAAATGAAATAATAGAAAGAACAGAACAAGAGTTTAACTAAAAATTAGTTTAATATATTATTGTAAAGAAAAATAAAAACTAGGAGAAGGAACTAGATTTATAATTTACGTCTTTCTCCTAGTAACAAATTTGTATTAGGAGGAAAGATACATGAATAAAGTAATTGGATTTATTGGTGCTGGAAACATGGGACAAGCTATGGTTGGAGGAATAGTTAATTCAAAACTGGTTGCTCCAGAAAATATTATATTATCAGATTTAAATGAAAAGGCATTAGAAGCTGCTAATGAAAAATTTGGTGTCAGAGTAACAACAAATAGTAATGAATTAGCTAAAGAAGCAGATATATTAGTTTTATCTGTAAAACCAAATTTATATCCAATAGTTATAAAGGGGATAAAGGATAACGTTAAAAAAGATGTTATAGTAGTTACTATTGCAGCAGGTAAAGCATTAGAAGATACAGAAAATATGTTTGGAAAAAGAATAAAAATAGTTAGAGTAATGCCAAATACTCCTGCATTAGTTGGAGAAGGAATGGCTGCTATATGTCCTAATGATTTAGTTTCTAAAGAGGAGACTGAAGAAGTTATAAGTATCTTTGAAAGTTTTGGAAAAGCTGAGATAGTAGAAGAGAAATTGATGGATGCAGTAACTGCAGTAAGTGGTTCATCCCCAGCTTATGTGTATATGTTTATAGAAGCTATGGCAGATGCAGCCGTATTAGAAGGTATGCCAAGAGATAAGGCTTATAAATTTGCAGCACAAGCTGTATTAGGATCAGCAAAAATGGTCTTAGAAACAGGGATGCATCCAGGTGCATTAAAAGATATGGTGTGTTCACCAGGGGGAACTACAATTAAAGCAGTAGCAACTCTTGAAAAACATGGTTTTAGAAATGCTATTATAGAAGCTATGAGAGATTGTGCAATAAAATCTAAAGAAATGTCTAAATAATACAGTGAATATTTCTTCGTTATTCTATTTTAAAGAGTAGAATAACGAAGAATATAGAATAAGTTACCAAATTGTAGAAAAGATAATCAGAATATTGGAAAAATTCTGGAAATGAGGAGCGATAAAGATGAAAGTAAATGAGTATTTCGATGGTAAGGTAAAATCTATGAGTTTTGTTAATAAAGAAGGAGAGGCTACTATAGGGCTAATGGATGTAGGTGAATATGAGTTTTCTACATGTAAAAAGGAATTCATGACAATAGTTAGTGGAAAAATGATAGTTAAATTGCCAGGGGAAACAATTTGGAAAGAGTTTGGGAAAAATGACACATTTATAGTAGAGGCTAATGAAAAATTTAATGTGAAACTTGCAGAACAAACAGCTTATATATGTTTTTATAAATAATTTTACTAAGGAAAAATAGAAAATAAAAAGGGGAGATAGTAATGGTAAAAGCTATATGGTTTGCATTAATAATCTTAGCAGTGTGGTTTGGAATTATATTATTTAGAGATTTTGTGAAACATAAAAATAATTTAGAAAATGTATCTTGGGGGAAGACAGCAATTATAGGCTTTATAGTTAACTTTTTCGATGTTTTGGGAATTGGTGCATTTGCACCTCAAACAGCTTTACTAAAATTGACAAAACAAACAGAAGACAGATTATTACCTGGTACTTTAAATTCTGCAAATACAATTCCAGTTTTAATTGAGGCTATAATATTCATAAAAATTATAGAAGTAGATTCTATTACTTTAATATCTATGCTAGTTGCAGCAACTGTAGGAGCTGTTATAGGAGCAGGCATAGTATCAAAGCTTCCAGAAAAAATGATTCAACTTACAATGGGATGTGCACTATTAGTGACAGCTTACTTTATGCTTGCAGGTCAAATGCATTGGATGCCAGGTGGTGGAGATGCTATAGGATTACAAGGTACAAAATTAATTATAGCAATAGTAATAAACTTTATATTAGGAGCTTTAATGACAGCAGGTATAGGTTTATATGCACCATGTATGGCTCTAGTGTTTATGTTAGGAATGTCACCAAAGGTTGCTTTCCCAATAATGATGGGATCTTGTGCATTTTTAATGCCACCAGCATCAGCTAAATTTGTTAAAGAAGGTGCTTATAATAGAAAGGCTAGTGTGTCAATGTGTTTAGCAGGAACAGTTGGAGTTTTAATAGCTGCATTTTTAGTTAAATCCTTGCCAATGGGTATATTACGTTGGCTAGTTATAGCAGTAGTAATATATACTGCAACAATAATGCTAAAATCAGCATTTAAAAACAAATCTAAACAAGCCATTGCCTAAAACTATTTTTATATATTTATATAAGGGGGGAGCTTATTCCATAAGTTCCACCCCTAATTTTTTATAAAAGGAAGAATTAACAGTATTTGATAGTGGAATATTATTATCTTTTTGAAATTTATGTATTACTGATTTCATATTTTCACCATATATTCCATCAGGCTCACCGCTATAATATTTTTTTTTCTTTTAGAAGTTTTTGCACCTCATACACGTCAGAACCTCGCATACCAGGTTCTATAGGCCTTAAACCTTGCCCAAAATTTCCAAATGGCCCTCCCCATATTATTACAGGTGTACCCAAGGGGGTAATTTTGTATAGTTCAGCTACATTTTTATTTTTCATTCTTATACACCCATGAGAAGAATTCCACCCTATGGAATGAGGTGCATCAGTTCCGTGTATGCCATATTTGCCCCAAGGAACATTAAGGCCCATCCATCTACCACCAAAGCTACTTCCCCAAGTGCCTTTGTTTATTATTTTCCAAGTTCCTATTGGGGATGGGGTAGAGGATTTCCCGGTGGCTATACTATAACTTTTTATTACTTCACCATTTCTATACACATCCATGTTGTTTGCAGTAATATCTATTAGTATACATATGTTACTGTTATCCATTGGGTTTGTTTCCATCTTTTGTTGATTATGATAAGATAAAAATATTAAAATAATTTCTACTATAAGTATAAAGATTAATGTATAAAATAGTTTTTTAAAATTAGACATAAAAAAGACCCCCCTTTATATTAATGTATGCAGGAGGCTTTTATAACATAATAAAAATTATCTATTAAACTTCTTTTTTTTCTTCTTTTTTTGTACAGAGTATCCAAATTTACCTAAAGATTTTTGTGGCAGGGCATAATATTCTCCATGAGAATAAGAAATTAGGTTTGCTTTTTCAAAATGAATTTTTCCTTTTGGGTCTATTAGCTCATCATTTATATTGGTACAAAGTACTTCACATAAAAATAAATGATGAGTTCCTAAGGGCAATATATCTACAACTTTACATTCTAAATTTATAGGACATTGTTCTATATATGGAACGCTTATTTCATTTGAATTTTTTAGTGTAAAATCACATTCTTTTATCTTATCATTAGTTTTACCAGAACGTACACCACAATAATCAACTGCTCTAACAAGATTATTAGAGGGGAGATTAACCACTAATTCAGGGTTATTTTTTAGATAATGAAAAGAAAGTCTTTCAGGTCTTATGGCTATGCTTATTATAGGAGGTTTGGTGCATGCTGTTCCAATCCAACCTACAGTGAATACATTAGTTTTTTCATTATTTTTAGTAGTTATTAGTGCTACTGGGACAGGATTTAACATAGCACTGCCTTTAAATCTTACTTTTTCCATATATGTTCTCTCCTTGGTAAATTTATATTAAAAAAATTTATATTTAAAATAATTAATATTTAAAATAAGACATAAGTTTCTTATTCTTTTCTATTATAGATATAAGGATTAATCCTAATACATAACAAGATATTGCTTCTCCTAGCCCTACCCAAATTATTGAAAGTAGTAATGGAAGTTTTAAAGTATAATTTAAAATAAAACCAATTACCACTGCATTTATAATTATTGGTGGTAGAGGTGCTAAATATTTCTTGAATTTTAAATTGCTTTTACCTATGTAATAGGTTAATATAGCAGCTATTAATGTGGCTAGTGAACCAAATACTACATCAATAATTCCATTGCCACCTATTAAATTAGAAATAATGCAACCCAAAAAGACTCCCCATATAGAATAGGAAGAGAGAAAAGGTAGTAAAGTTAAGGATTCTGAAGCCCTTACTTGAATTTGACCATAACTTATGGGAGCCAAAAGTAAGGTTAATACAGTGTAAATAGCAGCAATAACTGCTGAAAACACTAGTTTAGAAATTTTTTTGTTTTGTAAATTCATAATAATACCTCCATAGTTTTTATTAAAGACAGGATGGTTACGAACTGTCTATTATTGTATATAATAAATTTTGAAATTTCATTATATACCTAGTATCTATATAGTTTAATACTTTTAATTAATATAGTCAATTAAATTGAAATACTTTACTTAAACTATGTACAGGTCTATATTTATAAACTATAATGGTGTAAATATATAATTTAAAAAGGTGATATAAATGTATGATGCGAAAAAGACTATATTAAAAAATGGAATAACCTTAGTTACTATAAAGAAGGATACCCAAATAGCTGCTATTCATGCAGGAATAAAGATAGGAGCTATATATGAAAATGAAAAAGAAAAGGGTATAAGTCATTTTATAGAACATATGCTTTTCAAAGGAACTAAATACAAAGATAATGAAACTTTAAATAGAGAATTAGAAAATTTAGGCGGGGAATACAATGCATATACAGATAGTAATTCTACAGTATGCAGTATAACTGTTTTAGAAGAAGAACTGGAAAAATCTATAGAAATTTTAGGGGATATGTTTCAAAATTGTCTATTCCCTCAGGAAGAGATAGAAAGGGAAAGAGAGGTAATTTTATCTGAAATAAGAGGAAGTAAGGACGACTTAGAGGATTATTCTTTTAAAAAAGTAAATGAAACAGCTTTTGATAAAAGTCCATTAAAATATGATACTTTAGGAAATGAGAAAATAGTAAAATCTTTTACCAGAGACAAACTTATAAAATTTTATGAAAGATATTATGTACCTAATAATTGTTTTATATCTATAGTTTCTGATTTTCCACATAATTACGTAGTAAGTATTGTAGAAAAGTATTTTAAAGATTGGTTATGGAAAGAATTTAAAAGAGAAAAAGTCTTAGAAGAAAAGAATAGATTTTTAAAAAAAGTTTCTTACAAAAATAATGTAGAACAAAGTACAGTAGTATATTTATTTACATTACATGGTTTAAGTAAAAAAGAGGAATTAGCACTTACAATATTAAGCCACAGATTGGGTGAAAGTGGAAATTCTGTATTGTTTAGAGAACTTAGGGAAAAGAGAGGATTTGCCTACGATGTATATACAGATTTAGATTTATCACCTTATGTAAAGACTTTGTATATATATACCTCAGTAGGAAGAGAAAATGTAGATGAAACTTTAGAGGTTATAAATCATTGTATAGAAAGTATAAAAAAAGGTAATATAGGTTTTGATAGTAATACTATAAATCTTATGAAAAAGATATTAAAAACAGCTATTGCTTTTACTTTAGAGGATGTAACTGATATAGGAAATTATGCTTTTCATCAAATAATAGATGAGGAAAGCATTTTTCAGTTCTATGAAGATATGAAAGATTTAGATGGAATAAAAGAAGAGGATATATATAATGTAGCTAATAAAGTACTAAATAAACCTACTATACACATACTTTTAAATCAATAACTGTTTTGGGAGTGCAAAAATATGTCAAATATTATTACTAAGATAGAAGTTCAAAAAAGAAATAAGGATAGGGTAAATGTTTATATAAATGAAGAATTTAATTTTGCATGTAGTTCAGAATTAATATACTATCATAATCTTAAAAAGGGTAAGGTTATAGATGAAAATAATTTTAATGATATAATTAGAGAGGATAACTATATAAAAGCCAAAGGTTATGCTTTAAAATATATAGAGAAATCTTTAAAAACAGAAAGCCAAGTTAAAGAAAAACTATATTCAAAGGAATATGATAAGGATACTGTAGATAGGGTTATTAAATTTTTGAAGGATTATGATTTTATAGATGATAATAAATATTGTGATATGTATATAAGAGAAAAATTAAATATTTATGGAAGAAATAAAATAAAATATGCTCTTTTAAATAAAGGAATAAAGGAAAGCATAGTAATTGAAAAGATAAATAATATAGATGAAGAAAAAGAGAAAAAAATAGCCTATAAATTAGCAGAGAAAAAATATAAAATTATGATATTAAGGGAAAAAGATAAATTTAAAATATATAAAAAAATATGGGCATACATTATATCCAGAGGATATAATTCTAATATTGCTGAATGGATAATAAATGAGATTAAATCTAATGAAGCTTTATATAAAGACAATAATATATGCTTAGATGAGCAAGACATAAAATCAAATAAAAACATAGAAAATAAGATAAAAGACGAAAATTTAGATAAATTTCATAATAATTCATCCTTTAACAGTAAAAATAATAGTTATAAAGAGAATATTGATATACTTGCTAGAAAAAGATATGATATTATAATAAAATCAGAAGATGATAAAAATAAAATTTATAGAAGATTGAGCAATTATTTGTTAAGAAGGGGATTTAGCTTTGAAGAAGTAAAGAAAAGTACAAATCGTATTTTATATGAAATAGAATAAAGAAATAAGAGGTTGGTGTTAGATATGAAAACAAATCCAGTTACTTTAATATTAGCTGTAGTGTTTTTTTTCCCTATTTTAAAAGGCTTTCTTTCAAAGTTTTCTTCTCCAAATTTAAAATTAGATATAGAAGATATAAATAAAACTATATCTTTTGTATTTTCTTTATTTTTAGGCATATATTATAGTAAAAAAATATTCATAGAACATAATGCAGGAATATATAAAGATATATATGAAAGAATACCTAAAAATATAATAAAATATATAGAAAATAATTTCTTTATGGTATACGTAGTAT
>OGSC01000758.1_pt1 | contig 10874 bp, 7 predicted proteins | sample 1573751 | NCBI WGS metagenome assembly OGSC01 (sample SAMN03295840, study PRJEB24534) | human gut metagenome | isolation source: fecal sample 8 from infant 5 | host: Homo sapiens | place: USA: Pittsburgh, PA | collected 2014-07
CTCGTAAAAAAGAATTGCTGGTTTTTAACTTTATATTCTGTTCAATTTTCAAAGACCAATTTGTGTGTCGCACTCAAGCGACTTTTTTATTTTATCACTTAACTTTGTTATTGTCAACAAGTTTTTTTGATTTATTTTCTTACTTGTTGGCGTCACAACCAAGCGACGAATCATATCTTATCATATAAATAAAACATCATTAATATAATATTAGTTATTTAATTAAATTATTCATATCTTTTTCTATTTTTCTTAATAATTCTATAATTATTAAATATTGATACACCAGGTTCAGTTTGTTTAATAAACACTTATTATCTCTTCATTTTTATCTATTATTAAACAATAAAGAGCATGATAATTAATATTATCATGCTCTTTCATTGCTATATATATTGTCTTTTTTTCATAACTACTGGCCAAGATTTAGATCCAACATAATTTTTATCTTCTAATATCTGTGTGCCTTTATCTACTATTATCCTCTCAAGCTTAGCTTTTTCTCCAATAACAACATCCTGTAATATTACACACCCATCTATTGTTACATCTTTTCCTACATAAACACATCTAGATATTATACTGTTTCTTACTTCCCCTTCTATATAACATCCATTTGCAATTATAGAATTTATCACTTTACTGTCCCTTGTGTATCTAGTTGGAGCTTCATCTTTTGCTTTTGTATATATTGTACCACCATTATAGAATAACTCCCTACTTACTTTTCTTTTAAGTAAATCCATATTTGTATAGTAGTAACTAGTTAAAGAGTTAATGCAAGAAAGATAACCATTAAATTTATAGGAACCTACATTTAATCTATCTAAATTATCATGTATAAATAATTTTATTTTTTTATAACTTCCTCTTTTAACACATTCATTTACTATATCTATAAATAGATAAGTAGGCATTATATACATCTCCATACTTATAGATGCTAAATTATCCTCTCCCACATTCTTACCTATAGACTTAACTTTACCTTCCTCTACATTTACCACATCACACCCAAGAAAAGATTTATTTGCATTATTTATATCTTTATATATAACAGTTATATCATTTTTATTTTTTATATGATGCATAAGTACGTCCCTATAGTCAATATTACATATCATATATGATGACGCTAATAAAACATAATCTTTTCTACTATTTTTTATAAACTCTATATTATCATAAAAATTATCAACATCATTAACAAATGGCTCCTCATCACCAAAGTTAAATACCTTTAGTCCATCCTTCTTTCTATGAAGGTCCCATGGTCTCCCATTAGTTAAGTGATCCATTAGTGATCTAGATTTATTTTTTGTAAATATTCCTATACACTCGATCCCAGAATTAGTCATGTTTGAAAGTACAAAATCAATTATCCTATATTTAGCTGCAATAGGAACTGAAGCTAACGGTCTATTTCGAACTAGCTCGTCCATCCTTTTTTCATTCTCATCTAAGTTTATTATCCCAACACAATTGTTCATTAATTTCCCTCCTTTCATAGTTTTATATTGTACTGCAGGCTTCTACTAAACTTCCTGATTTAACCTCTTCACTAGATGCTATTACAGCTATTTCATTTCCATCGCCTATTCTGCAACCTTTTCTTATTATTGCATCACTGCCAATAATAGCTTTTTCAATAATTACATTATCTCCTATGGATGCATTAGGCATTATTACTGAATCCTTTATAATTGCCTTTTTTCCTATCTTAACACCTTGAAATAAAACAGAATCCTCTACATTTCCATATACAGTGCACCCTTCTACTATAAGTGAATTTTTTATTAGTGCTTCTTCTCCTATATATTGAGCTATACTTACTTGATTAGATGAATATATTTTCCACTCTTTATCATAAAGATTTAATTTATTATCCTCATCTAATAAGTCCATATTAGCTTCCCATAAGCTTTGGATTGTTCCAACATCTTTCCAATACCCTTCAAATGGATATGCCATCATTTTAAGATTATCTTTTATCATTTTGGGAATAATATTCTTACCAAAATCATTACTTGAAAATCTATCCAACTCATCTTCCCTTAAATATTTTTTTAATGTATTCCAATTAAATATATATATTCCCATAGATGCTAAAGTACTTTTAGGCACCTTGGGCTTCTCCTCAAACTCATAAATAGAATGATCTTCTCTTGTATTCATAATTCCAAATCTACTTGCTTCATCAATTGATACATTAATTACTGCAATTGTTGCATCCGCATTACTACTTTTATGTTTTTCTAGCATTTCATCATAATTCATTTTATATATGTGATCACCAGATAAAATTAATACATACTCTGGATTATAACTATCAATAAATTCTGTGTTCTGATATATTGCATTAGCTGTACCTTTATACCAATTGCCACCTTTTTCTTCTTGATATGGGGGTAATATTCTCACACCGGCATCTCTTCTATCTAAATCCCATGGGCTTCCTATTCCAATATGAGCGTTTAATTCTAATGGTTTATATTGTGTTAAAACTCCAACAGTGTATATTCCTGAATTAGAGCAGTTACTCAATGGAAAGTCTATTATTCTATATTTGCCACCAAATGGTACTGCTGGTTTAGCAAGCTTCTTCGTTAATACTCCTAATCTAGATCCCTGCCCCCCTGCTAAAATCATTGCTACTATCTCACTCTTACCCAATCATTTCTCTCCCTTCTAATCTTCTTATTCTTCACTATAACAATATGAATTCAATCATACTAATATACATATTATTTACATTTATTTCACAAAAAAATACAAGGTTTCTCTTTATAAACCTTGTATTTATCACACTTTAAAATTATTTTTATCCTTTTAAACCTTTTTTTATTTGCTTTTATTCTACATAATATATTAACTATAAATTCTTATATATAAGTTCAGGGCCCCATATACCTGTAGCATATTGTTGTATTGTCCTATCAGAAGAAAAAACACCTGAATGAGCAATATTAATGCCACAAATCTCTTGCCACTTATACATATCTTTAAAAATACTATCTACCTTTTTGTTAGTTTCAACATATGAATCAAAATCTTTTAAAACATAAAACTCATCATTAAAAATTGTTAAATGATCATATATACTTCTAAACTTTTCTCTATCCTTAGAGTATTTACCATTAATCAAATCATCTATAACATTCTTTATACTTTCGTTTTTATTGTATATATCTTGTGATGAATATCCTCCATTTTCTATATAGCTTAGTACTTGTCTTGCTGTAAGCCCAAATATAAATATATTATTATTTCCAACCTCATCACTAATTTCTATATTAGCACCATCTAAAGTAGCTATTGTTATAGCTCCATTCATCATAAATTTCATATTTGATGTTCCTGAAGCTTCTTTAGTTGTGGTGGATATTTGTTCACTTAAATCTGCGGCAGGTATAATCTCCTCTGCTAATGAAACATTATAATTTTCTAGAAATACTACCTTTATCTTTTTATTTACTAATGGATCATTATTTACCTTATCTGCTATAGCATTAATAAGCTCTATTATATTCTTTGCAAGATAATATCCTGGTGCTGCTTTTCCTGCAAATATAAAGGTTCGTGGATGAATATCTAAATTAGGATTATTAGTAAGCTTATTATATAAATCCATTATTCTTAAGCAGTTAAGAGTCTGCCTCTTATATCCATGAATTCTCTTAACTTGCACATCAAATATAGAAGATGTATCAACTATAATACCATTCTTTTTATAAATCTTTTCAGCTAATCTCTCTTTATTTTTTTTCTTTATCCTTTCCAATTCTTCTTGTACACCTTTATCATAAGTAAACTTTTCAAAATTTATTAAGTCTGTAGGATGTTTTATAAAACTATCTCCTATAGTATTACAAAGAAGATTTGTAAGCCCTGGATTACTCCTTAACAACCATCTTCTATGAGTAATTCCATTAGTCTTATTATTAAACTTATTAGGATAGAAGTAATACAGATTTTTCATTTCTTCTTTCTTTAAAATCTCAGTATGAAGTTTTGCTACCCCATTCACACTATGACTACCTACAACTGCTAAATTAGCCATTCTAACTTGACCATCTGCTATTATGGCCATATCTGATATCTTTTCCCACTGTCCAATATATTTATTCCAAAGGTCTGAACAGAACCTTTCATTTATCTCTTCAACTATCATATATATACGAGGTAATAATCCTTTAAACATATCTATAGGCCACTTTTCTAGAGCTTCAGCTAATATTGTATGATTAGTATATGATACTATATTAGTAGTAATTCTCCATGCCTCTTCCCAGCCTAATCCCTCTTCATCTAATAATATTCTCATCAATTCTGGAATAGCTAGTGTTGGATGAGTATCATTTATATGAATTGATATTTTTTCATCTAAGAATTTTATATTTCCACCATGCGCTTTATAATGTCTTATAATACTTTGGATACCAGCAGATACAAAAAAGTATTGTTGTTTTAATCGAAGTATTTTTCCTTCATAAAATGAATCCTCTGGATATAGTACTTGTGATATTGATTCTACTGAGTTTTTATATTCTATTGCTTTGAGATATTCTCCACTACTAAATGATGAATAATCAAATTCATTAGATACAGTTTCCGCACTCCAAAGCCTTAATGTATTAGCAACATTATTTTCATATCCTACAATTGGAGTATCATATGGAACAGCTAAAACAGGTTCATAGTTAATTTGAGTAAATACTATTCTGCCATCTATATTTTCTACCTTAACTTCTCCACCAAACTTTACTACTTCACTTTTTTCAATTTTTCTTCTTTCCCACACGTTACCTTGACGTAACCAATTATCTGATAGTTCAACTTGTTTTCCGTCTATTATTTTTTGCTCGAAAAATCCATACTTATATCTTATTCCACAGCCATGTCCAGCAATACCTAAAGATGCCATAGAATCTAGAAAACATGCTGCTAATCTTCCTAACCCACCATTTCCTAGCCCTTGGTCTTCTTCTAATTCTTCTAAGTCCCTCAAATCTATATTTAACTCTGCTAAAGCTTCTTTACATATGTCAATCAAACCTAAATTCATTAAGGTATCTCCAAGCAATCTTCCTAAAAGAAATTCCATAGAGAAATAATAAATTTGCTTTTCTCCAGTTTTATTGTATCTTTTATTAGTATCTAACCATAACCAACTTACATAATCTCTTATTAAACTCCCTAGGGCTTCATACCTTTGCAGGTTATTACCATTTTCTATCTCGTCTCCATGAATATCCTTATACTTATTCTCATAAGCTTTCTTAAATGTATTTTTATCTAATGCCAACTTTTAATCCCTCCTATAATCAGGTTCTTGTTGTCTCCACATATAGCTGTTGGTATTCATTAGCAGATTTATCCCAGCTATTATTTGAATTAAGTGCTTGTCTTACAATTCTGCTCCATTCTTCCTTTTTTTTATAGAAGCTTAATGCATACTCTACTATCATCAACAATTCCTCTGCATTATAATTTGTAAAACTAAATCCATTTCCTAATTCATTGTATTGATTATAAGGGAAAATTGTGTCCTTTAACCCACCAGTCTCTCTTACTATAGGAATACTTCCATATCTAAGTGCTATTAATTGCCCTAATCCACAAGGCTCAAATAAAGAAGGCATCAAAAAGAGGTCACTACTTGCATATACTTTGTGGGCTAATATATTATCAAATTTAATATTTGCTGATACCTTATATTTATATCTATATTGTAGGTTTTTAAATTTATCTTCATAGTACCAATCACCAGTTCCTACTATAACTAATTGAATATTATTCTTTAATAGCCTATCTGCAATACTAATTATCAAATCCATTCCCTTTTGATTAGTTAGTCTAGAAACAATGCCTATCATAGGTATTTCTTTATTTATTGGTAATCCAAGCTCTTCTTGTAACCTAATCTTGTTCTCTTGCTTATCACTTAATACATCCTCTTGAAAAAGCTTATAAATATTAAAATCTTTATAAGGGTTATATTCTTCATAATCTATGCCATTTAATATTCCTTTAAGATTATAATTATGTTCTCTTAATAATCCATCCAACTTCTCTCCATACTCTGGAGTTTTTATCTCTTCTGCATAACTATTACTTACCGTAGTTACCTTATCTGAATAATTAATTCCACCTTTCATAAAACTAATACATTCATAAAATTCTAAACTCCCATTATTATATGGTTCCATATCATACCCAAATAAATCTGGTAATACTTCTTTTGGAAAAATTCCTTGAAATAAAATATTATGAATGGAATATATAGTTTTTATATTTTTATAAAGTTCATCTTTTGAATACTCCAACTTTAGTAAAACTGGAATCATTCCTGTTTGCCAATCATTACAATGTATGATATCGGGTATCCATGCTATTTCATTAATGAACTCTAGGACAGCTCTATCATAATATGCAAATCTTTCTCCATCATCATAGCACCCATATAGTTCATCTCTTCCAAAGTAGTACTCATTGTCAATAAAGTAATACTTCACTCCATTATGAGTACATTCAAAAATACCACAGTATTGATTTCTCCATCCAACCTTCACCATAAACCATTTAACAAAGCTAAATTTATTTTTTAAATCTTCTCTTATTCCTTTATATTTTGGTATTACGACTCTTACATCTAACCCTTTTTTACTTAAAGCTTTTGGAAGAGCCCCAACAACATCTCCCAAACCTCCAGTTTTAATAAATGGATTAGCCTCTGATGCTACAAGTAATACTTTCATAATTATTTTCTCCCCCTTTTTCTATACCTAAAATTAATGTTGCCATAGGTGGAACCTTAATCTGTATGCTATATGGCTGATTATGAAATTCTATTTCTTCTGGAACTAAATTTACTTCTGACATAACTTGTCCAGACCCTCCATATTTTTCATCATCACTATTAAATACTTCTATATAGTCTGATTGTAATGGAACTCCAATTCTAAAGTCATACCTTACAACTGAAGTAAAATTGCATATAAATATTAAAGTATCTTCTTTACTTTTTCCTCTTCTTATAAATGAAACTATACTTTGATCTTTATTATCTGCATCTATCCATTTAAAGCCATCTACATCATAGTCTAATTCCCATAATGCTTTATTATTTAAATAAAATTTATTAATATCTTTAATAAACCTCTGAGTCTTTTTATGCATTGGAAACATATCAATAAGCTTCCACTCTAATTGCTCATATTCTCTCCATTCTATAAATTGAGCAAATTCACTTCCCATAAAATTTAATTTCTTTCCCGGATGTCCAAGCATATAACTAATTAATAATCTATACCCAGCAAACTTGCTCCAGTAATCTCCTGGCATTTTATCAACTAAAGACTTCTTCCCATGTACAACTTCATCATGTGAAAAGGGCAATATAAACCTCTCTGAATAGTTATACATTAATGAAAAAGTCAATTTATTATGATGATACTTTCTATATATAGGGTCTTTACTAGTGTATTCAAGTACATCATTCATCCATCCCATATTCCACTTAAAGTCAAATCCTAACCCACCATCAATAACCTTTCTTGATACTTTAGGCCATGCCGTTGATTCCTCAGCTATCATAATAGTTTTTTCATTGTTTTCTTTTATTGCTGTATTTAAATCTTTTAAAAATTGAATCCCCTCTAAGTTACAATCAGTACCATACTTATTAGGAACCCATTCACCATATTCTCTTCCATAGCTTAAGTAAATAATATTAGATACAGCATCTACTCTTAATCCGTCTATATGAAATTCATTTATCCAATACATAGCATTTGATATAAGAAAACTTTTTACCTCTGGTCTCCCTAAATCAAAATTAAAAGTTCCCCAACCTTTATTATCAGCTTTCCAATACTCCTCATATTCATAAGTTGGACTTCCATCAAACATATATAAGCCATGTGCATCTTTACAAAAATGACCTGGTACCCAATCTAAAATAACTCCAATATTATTTTGATGTAGTTTATCAACTAATTTTTTAAACCCTTCAATATTTCCGTACCTAGTTGTTAATGAATAATATCCTGTACATTGATACCCCCAAGATGCATCAAGAGGATGTTCGCATAAAGGCATAATTTCAACATAGTTATAACCCATTTCTGTTAAGTAATCTGGTAATACTTCACTTAATTCTTCATATGTTAAAAACTTATTATTATCTCTCCTCCAAGATCCCAAATGAATTTCATATATATTAATAGCAGTATTATATATATCTTTTTTACTTTTTTCCTGTATCCAATTATTATCTAACCATATATATTCTTTAGGACTATATGTAATTGATGCTGTATTGGGTCTTACTTCAGAACATATAGCATAAGGATCAGACTTAAAAATAATTTTATTATCCATTGTCTTTATAGCATATTTATACTTAATACCTTCCCCTAGTTTAGGTAAAAATCTACTCCATAAGCCACCTTTGGATATTAGTTTCATTTTATAGTTGTTATCCACATAAAAGTTATTAAAATCTCCAACTATCCACATTTCTTGTGCATTAGGTGCCCAAGTTGTAAATTGAATTCCCTTAATACCATTAGATTCGCATGCATGAGCTCCCAATAATTTATAGGATTTATAATTCATTCCTTTATGAAACATATAAATTTCATTATTCTCCATTCATAATCCTCCCTTTTTAGTACTGCTCTTTACATAGTATTCAAAAAGAAGAAAACTTATTAATAAACTTTAAATAAATAGCAATTTATCATTTGCAATCGTTATAAATTAAAAGAGATATGTATAAACCATATCCCTTTTCCTATTTTATATAAATTTATATAACCAAAAAAAGAATAGCTATTGCTATTCTTTTTATAACTTGGCAACGTCCTACTCTCCCACACAGTCTCCCATGCAGTACCATCGGCGCTATAGAGCTTAACTTTCCTGTTCGGTATGGGAAGGAGTGTTTCCTCTATGCCATCATCACCAAATATTCTTTTTTCAGAGTTGTTCTCTGAAAATTGCACATAATTATTGAAATATCTTTAACTTGGTCAAGCCCTCGACCTATTAGTATCAGTCAGCTACATACATTACTGCACTTACACCTCTGACCTATCAACCTCGTGTTCTTCAAGGGGTCTTACTAGCTTATGCTATGGGAAATCTCATCTTGAGGTGGGCTTCACGCTTAGATGCTTTCAGCGTTTATCCCTTCCCGACTTAGCTACCCAGCTGTGCTCCTGGCGGAACAACTGGTACACCAGAGGTCAGTCCATCCCGGTCCTCTCGTACTAAGGACAGCTCCTCTCAAATTTCCTACGCCCGCGGCGGATAGGGACCGAACTGTCTCACGACGTTCTGAACCCAGCTCGCGTGCCGCTTTAATGGGCGAACAGCCCAACCCTTGGGACCTACTTCAGCCCCAGGATGCGACGAGCCGACATCGAGGTGCCAAACCTCCCCGTCGATGTGGACTCTTGGGGGAGATAAGCCTGTTATCCCCAGGGTAGCTTTTATCCGTTGAGCGATGGCCCTTCCATGCGGAACCACCGGATCACTAAGCCCGACTTTCGTCCCTGCTCGACTTGTAGGTCTCGCAGTCAGGCTCCCTTATGCCTTTACACTCTACGAACGATTTCCGACCGTTCTGAGGGAACCTTTGGGCGCCTCCGTTACATTTTAGGAGGCGACCGCCCCAGTCAAACTGCCCACCTAACAATGTCCTGTCACCAGTTTCATGGCATCCAGTTAGAACTTCAATACTATCAGGGTGGTATCCCAACAACGACTCCATTAAGGCTGACGCCCTAATTTCCCAGTCTCCCACCTATCCTGTACAGACAATACCGAAATTCAATGCTAAGCTACAGTAAAGCTCTACGGGGTCTTTCCGTCCAATCGCGGGTAGCAAGCATCTTCACTTGCACTACAATTTCGCCGGATTTGCTGTTGAGACAGTGCCCAAATCATTACGCCATTCGTGCGGGTCGGAACTTACCCGACAAGGAATTTCGCTACCTTAGGACCGTTATAGTTACGGCCGCCGTTTACTGGGGCTTAAGTTCACACCTTCGCTTGCGCTAAGTGTTCCCCTTAACCTTCCAGCACCGGGCAGGCGTCAGCCCCTATACATCAGCTTACGCTTTAGCAGAGACCTGTGTTTTTGCTAAACAGTTGCTTGGGCCTATTCTCTGCGGCCTGCTCTCACAGGCACCCCTTCTCCCTAAGTTACGGGGTCAATTTGCCTAGTTCCTTAACTGTGATTCTTCCGCCGGCCTTAGGATTCTCTCCTCATCTACCTGTGTCGGTTTGCGGTACGGGCACTACATCTCTCTCTAGATGCTTTTCTTGGAAGCATGGAATCAAGTACTTCGGTTCCGTAGAACCTTCCCCATCACGCCTCAGAATTGTTAGGACGGATTTGCCTTTCCTAACTCCCTAAACGCTTAGACTAGCATCCAATAGCTAGCACACTCTATCCTTCTCCGTCACACCATCGATAATAACGATCAGTAGTGGTATCGGAATATCAACCGATTGTCCATCGCCTACGCCTTTCGGCCTCGGCTTAGGTCCCGACTAACCCTCAGCGGACGAACCTTCCTGAGGAAACCTTAGATATTCGGCCTGTGGGATTCTCACCCACATCTCGCTACTAATGCCAACATTCTCACTCGTAATCAGTCCACCGCTCCTTACGGTACGACTTCAGCCCGATTACGACGCTCCTCTACCGCTCATACAAAGTATGAACCCGTAGCTTCGGTGGTAAGTTTGAGCCCCGGACATTTTCGGCGCAGGATCTCTTGACTAGTGAGCTATTACGCACTCTTTTAATGAGTGGCTGCTTCTAAGCCAACATCCTAGTTGTCTTAGAAATCCCACATCCT
>OGSC01000764.1_pt1 | contig 10672 bp, 7 predicted proteins | sample 1573751 | NCBI WGS metagenome assembly OGSC01 (sample SAMN03295840, study PRJEB24534) | human gut metagenome | isolation source: fecal sample 8 from infant 5 | host: Homo sapiens | place: USA: Pittsburgh, PA | collected 2014-07
ATATAAGGTAATATTAGCAATATATATGGAGAATAAGGATTTATTTTGCCGCATATAGGTTAATATAAAAATAAAAAATAATATTTACTTAATAATTTAATAAGTGATTGGTGTAATAGATAGAAAATAAGGAGTTATTTAGCTAGATATAGCCAACATAATTAGTTTACATATGTGGACTAATTATGTTGGTTTTTGTTTTTTATAAATTTATAGGGATGGGGAGGAGCAATAATATGTATAAATTAAGTAGTTTATCAACAAACACCTTGAAAATATCAAAGGATGAAAAATTAGATTTAGAAATATTTTTACATAGTAAGAGAGTTGCTATCTATGTGAAAAAAATTGCAGAGTTGATGAAGATTAGTTCAAAACAAAGTAATAATTTAGTTCTATTAGCATTGAACCACGATATAGGAAAGGCTAGAATACCTTCTAATATACTAAACAAAAAAGATAAATTAAGTCATAGTGAGTTTGAAATTGTAAAAGAACATACCCAGTTTGGTTCTGATATACTAAGGGAATATGGATATTGTTTAGAAATTTGTAATGTTGTAAAATTTCATCATGAAAATTTTGATGGTAGTGGTTATTATGGGTTAAAGGGAAAATCTATCCCTATGGCAGCTAGAATACTTCGTATAGCAGATGTATATGAGGCTTTAACTTCAGATAGATGTTATAGAAGAGCTTATACAAGAGAAGCAGCTTTAGAGATTATGGTAAAAGAAGAAAACATATATGATCCTGAAATATTAGAATTATTTGTTAAAAATATATATACAGATTCTTTTAACTTACAATTATGTATATAATTAGTCAGTAACTATATATAACGAGGAGGAAATTTATGAAGTCTAAATTTAAAAGTACTAAGGATAAAAATTTTATAAGTGTAAAAAGTGTTATAAATATACAAATATTGGGTTTGATTATTTTGATTTGTGGAATTTTAGGAATTGTATCCTATAAGAGCGCCTCTAAAGCTCTAACTAAAAATATTAAAATGCAACTTGAAAATAAGGCTAAAAATGGATCCACTATCTTGGCTAATAGAATGAATGAAGCAAAGGATAAATTACAAATAATAGCCGATTGGCCAGAAATAAAATCTATGGATTTAAAAAATCAAAAGTATCAATTAGCAGATGAAGCTAAATCATGGGGATTTAAGAATTTTAAAATAGTAAATTTGCAGGGTAATGCGTATACTATGAGCAATAATGAAGTAGAAAATATATCTAATAAAGAATATTTTAATAGAATATTAAAAGGAGATACATTTATAATAGATAGTGATATAGATAAGAACACTAATGTTCCTTTAATAAAAGTAGTTACACCTATTAAATCTGATGATAAAAAAGTAGTAGGTGCTTTAATAGGTTCTTTAGATATAAAAGATATAAATAAGTTAGTAAATGATGCACAATCAAGTAATAAAGAAGAAATTGGTTTTGTAATTAATAAAGAAGGATATTATATAGCAGATGATGATATTAACTTAGTTTTGAAGAGAGGCAATGATTTAAAAAATTACAGTAATGATTCAAAGTTTAAAGAACTTTTAAATTTTCAGAAAAAAATGATTAATGGTGAAAATGGTTTTGGAGAATATAAATACAATAATGTTAGAAGATTTATGGCCTATGAACCAGTTTCAGGCACAGAATGGTCTATGGCTATAGCTGTTGAAAAAAATTATTTATTTAAAGATATTTACACATTAAGAATAGTAATACTAATTTCAACTATCTTATTTATAATTTTAGGTATGATAATATCAAATGTTATTTCTAAAAATATTAAAGATCCACTTGTTAAAATGAAAGAGCATGCAGAGCAATTAGAAAAATGTAATTTAACATATAAAAATTCTATTAATAGAAAAGATGAATTTGGGGAAACAGCCAGGGCTTTAAATGAAGCTAGCAATATATTAAATCAAACCATAAATTCTGTAAAAAATGAAAGTGAAAATATATTACAAAGCAGTAATTGTGCAAAAGAAACTTTTAATAAGGTAAATGCTGAGGTACAACAAATAACTGCATTTACTGAAGAGATTTCTGCTAATATGGAGGAATCTTCAGCTGGAATAGAAGAAATGGCATCTATGACTGCCTCTGTCAAAGAAGATATGAATATTACTAAGGAAAAAGCAAAAGAAGGACTTGATTTAGCAATAAACATTAAGGAAAAGGCAGAAAGTGTAAATGAAGATGCTTGTAGTTCAATGAGTGAAGTGGAAAAAATATATGAAAATTCAAAGGAAAAATTAGAAAAAGCTATTCGTGAAGCTCAAGTGGTAGAAAATATATCTGAAATGGCTGAGAGTATTTTAGGTATAGCTGAAAAGACAAACTTATTAGCTTTAAATGCGGCTATTGAGGCTGCTAGAGCAGGAGAACAGGGTAGAGGCTTTGCAGTAGTAGCAGAAGAAGTAAGAAAATTAGCAGAGCAATCCTCTAATGCAGTTGAAAATATTCAAGTTAATGTTAAGACTGTATTAAAAGCAGTAAGTGAACTTTCATCTTCTTCCGAATTTGTTTTGGAACTTATAGAAGAGAATGTATTAAGAGATTATAAAAAGCTTATAGATATGAGTGTACAGTATAAAAATGATGGAAATGTTGTTAAAGAGTTAATTGAGAATTTTTCAAATTTATCAGAAAAAACTTCTAAAGCTATTGAACAAATAGCAAGAGGTATGGAAGAGATGTCTGGATCTGTAATAGAAGTAGCAGAATCTTCAGGTGAAATTGCAGAAAAAATAAGCAATGTAAATCAACAAAATGAACTAATATTGAAAGAAAATGAAAAGAATTTAGAAATATCCCAACAATTAGTGGATACAATGGATGAATTTGAAAGTATTTAGAAGTATTTAAAACTATATAATATAAAATTAGAATAAAGTTATAAACAATATTTGGCTTATTGTTTATAACTTTATTTTTACAAAAAAATTGAATAATATATACATATTTGATAGAATTAATTTGATATTCTTATAGCGCAAAACAAAGGTTACTATATGCTAAAAATCTATTAAAGTTATTTAAAATATGTTTAAATAAGGAGCTTGTTAAATAATGGATGCTATTGAACGAGTAATGAATAATGTTAAAATATTATACGTTGAAGATGAGGCCATAACTCAAATTATTGTAAAAAAAATATTAAAAAAAATTTCAGGTAAATTATATATTGCTGAAAATGGCCAAGAAGGCTTTGAATTATTTAAGGTATATAGACCAGATATAGTAATTACTGATTTAAGAATGCCTATCATGAATGGCATAGATATGATCAAAAAGATAAGAGATTATGATCAAGAATGTGGAATTATTATTAATACTGAAGTAGATGATATAGAATATATAATAAAAAGTGTAGACATTGGTATTGACAAATACCTTGTAAAACCTATAGAAAAAGAAGAAATTATAGAAGCTATAAAAAATGTATTAAAAAAAGTTATAAAAAGAAAAAATGACAAAGGAAGTCTATGTGAATTTGTGAATTTTAGTAAAGAACATAAGCTAAAAATAACAGAAGAAATAAAAACAAAAATCTCTTTTTTAGTAAAAAAATATACGAGAAAAGGACCTAAAGATATTCAGGTATTTTGGGGTGGCAGTACTATAGAGATTAATACTTATGATATATTAACTCCTATGGAAAAAGCAGTTATAAAAAATAACAATAATGTGGCTTTGATTGAATATTATAGGGAAGTATTTTATGAGCAGGTATCAAAAGAATTTAATGATTTGATTAGTGATATTATTGGATTTACTGTTGAAATTTCAGAAATAAATATAAATGTAATAGAAAACACTGAAAGAATTATAATGAAATTAAATTTAAATAATATGTTTAAATAATATAATAATGAAATTAATACATTGAAGGAAAATTTACAAGTCAAAATAAGTTTTTACTTGTAAAAAAGCATAGAGGAATATATAATTAATCTATAATTGATAAAGATTAAAAACAGTGTTGATAAAAGCTACGATTTATAAATTTCTTCAGAGAGCCGATGTTTGGTGAGAATCGGTGAAAGGTTAAATCTTTCCACTTTTGGAGCTGCTAGTGATAAACTGAAAGGTTAGTACCCTTTATCTTACTACTGTCGAGTGGCTGGTTCTTATGGTAGACTAGCAATTTGGGTGGCAACGCGGATACTTCCGTCCCATATTTATATATGAGATGGAAGTTTTTTATTTTATAGTTTGAAAATTATTATATTACTTATATTTATGTAGGAGGGAAAACTATGTTAGATTTAAAATTTGTAAGAGAAAATCCAGAAGTTGTTAAGGAAAACATGAGGAAAAAATTTCAGTATAATAAGCTGGAGTTAGTAGATGAAGTAATTGCTTTAGATATTGAACTGAGAAATATAAAACCAGAAGCAGATACTTTAAGAGCTAAGAGAAATAAGATTTCAAAACAAATCGGTGGATTAATGGCTCAAGGGAAAAAAGGAGAAGCAGAAGAACTAAAGAAACAAGTCACAGCAGCCTCAGATCATTTAGCTGAATTAGAAAAAAGAGAAGGTGAACTGGAAGAAAAAATAAAGAGAATTATGATTACTATTCCAAATATTATTGATCCAAGTGTTCCCATCGGTAAAGATGATAGTGAGAATGTGGAGATTCAACGATATGGCGAACCAATTGTGCCAGATTTCGAAGTTCCTTATCATACTGAAATTATGAAGAAATTTAGTGGAATTGATTTGGATAGTGCTAGAAAAGTTGCTGGTAATGGCTTTTATTATTTGATGGGGGATATTGCCAGACTACATTCTGCAGTGATTTCTTATGCCAGAGACTTTATGATTAATCGAGGATTTATATATTGCATTCCACCTTTTATGATTCGTAGTGAAGTGGTGACTGGTGTTATGAGCTTTGCAGAAATGGATTCTATGATGTACAAAATAGAAGGTGAAGATTTATATTTGATTGGAACCAGTGAACATTCTATGATTGGTAAATTTATTGATACAATATTACCGGAAGCTTCTTTACCACAAACATTAACTAGTTATTCACCTTGCTTTAGAAAGGAAAAAGGAGCACATGGTATTGAAGAAAGAGGAGTATATCGAATTCATCAATTTGAAAAGCAAGAAATGATTGTTGTATGTAAACCGGAGGATAGTACAATGTGGTATGATAAGCTATGGCAAAATACAGTAGACTTTTTCCGTTCTTTGGATATTCCTGTAAGAACTTTGGAATGCTGTTCTGGTGACTTGGCAGATTTAAAAGTAAAATCAGTTGATGTAGAAGCTTGGTCTCCTAGGCAGAAAAAATATTTTGAGGTAGGAAGCTGCTCTAATTTAGGTGATGCACAAGCACGCCGTCTTAAAATTCGTGTAGATGGTGAGGATGGCAAATATTTTGCGCACACATTAAACAATACTGTAGTTGCACCTCCAAGAATGCTAATTGCTTTTTTAGAGAACAACTTAAATGCAGATGGTTCTGTCAATATTCCAGTTGCATTACAACCATATATGGGTGGAATGACTGTCATTAAATAATTAATGTCTGTTTTTTTAGAATATATGGTTCCAAATTAAACTTAATGAACGTTTGGAGAGTAATTTAGAATATAAGGAAATTATGACTTAACAGCTTTTAAAGATTGAGAATTAAAACAAGAAATACTTTTGTTCAATAGATAGCTATAAAAATAAAGAATACTAATATTTGTGTCCTAATATTTAAGCTAACACTCTAATGTCACGTCCTGCAGAGCTAAGTAAACGTTCTGTTTATTTTACGCTTAAATATTAGTTCACAAATAAAGTATTCTTATTATTTTTTAGATATCTATCTTCTTTAAAAGTAGTTCTTGTTTTAATAACTTTAAAAGCTGTTATAGTAATTTCCAACTGAAAGGGAAAACTACAAAATGATGATTTTGTTCCGCTTTTTTATACAAAATCTTTAATTATAATATTACCGCTAACTTAGTTATAAGTCTAAAGATTATAAAATCAAATATAGATTCAGTTAATAATATTTTTATTTAAAATAATAAAATGCAAATTTGTTATAAAAAATTAGTTTATATAAACTTATGATATAATTTGTATTAATAAACTATATTGAAAAGGTTGATTTATATGGAATGCAAGGGTGAAGTGAATATATCCGTTAGAAATTTAGTGGAATTTATATTAAGAAACGGAGATATTGACATTGGATATCTAGGGGGAAGCAGAGCTCAAGAAGGAATAAAAGCACATAAAAAATTACAAAAAATTAGGATGGAAAGTGCTACCCCTTTACTTATGATGGAGTATGAGAAAGAAGTTTTATTAAAATATTCTATAGAATATAAAAATTTTTTATTTAATGTAGAGGGAAGAGCAGATGGAATTATTATAGAAAATGACTCTATTACTATAGAAGAGATTAAAACTACAACTAGAAATTTGGATGAGATTAAAGATAATTTACTGCATTGGGCTCAGGCTAAGTGCTATGCTTATATTTATTCAAAAGATAAAAATCTTGAAAAAATTAATATTAAATTAACTTATTATAATATTAAAAATGAAAACATTAAAAGTATAGATAAAACTTTTAACATACAGGAATTAGAAGAGTTTTTTTATGGTATTATACATAAATATTATGTTTGGATAGAGTTTAATTATAAATTTAAACAGGAAAGAAATAGGGACATTAAATTATTAAAGTTTCCCTTTAAAGAATACAGAGAAGGGCAAAGAAAATTAGCTGTATCTGTTTATAAAACTATAAGTGAGAATAAAAATATATTTATAGAAGCTCCCACAGGTATAGGAAAAACTATTTCTACAATATTTCCTAGTATTAAGGCTATTGGAGAAGGTGAAGTAGATAAAATTTTTTATTTAACAGCTAAGAATACTACAAGAGATTTTGTTTTGAGTAATTTTAAAAACATGATAGATAAAGGCATTGCTTTTAAAGTTATCACTTTAATTTCCAAGGAAAAGATTTGCTTTAAAGAGGAATTTAAATGTACACCAGAGAAGTGTGAGTTTGCTAAAGGTCATTTTAATAGAATAAATGAAGCTATATTAGATATTTTAAATAATGAAAATGTTATAGATGAAGCTGTTATTAAAGAATATGCCTTAAAACATAGAGTTTGCCCCTTTGAGTTTTCTTTAGATATAAGTTTATGGTGTGATGGAATAATTTGTGATTATAATTATGCTTTTGACCCTAGGGTATATTTAAGAAGATTCTTTTCTGAGGGGAAAGATGACTTTGTATTATTAATAGATGAAGCTCATAACTTATTAGATAGATCTAGAGAAATGTTTTCTTCAGCTATATCTAAAAATAATGTTTTAAATTTAAGAAAGTCTATTAAAGATAAAAGTAAAGTTTTATCTAGAATTTTAGGAAAAATAAATAATGAACTTTTAGACATAAAAAAAATTTATGAATTAGATAATTATTATATAGAAAAAGAGAAACCAGAAAAATTACAAATATTATTAAATAATTTTACATCAGAGATTGAAGTGCTTATGATGAAAGGAAACTTTCAAATAAATGATGAATTACTTAATTTTTATTTTGAGGCTTTATATTTTTTAAAGATATGTGAATTATATGGAGATAATTATATAACCTATGGAGAAGAATACAATAGGGATTTTATAATTAAACTTTTTGCTATAGATACTTCAAGTTTATTAAATGAAACTTTGAAAAAATCAAAGGCAAGCATATTTTTTTCAGGAACATTATCTCCTATAAAATATTTTAGAGAAGTTTTAGGGGGAGGGGATGAAGATTATGTTTTAAAATTAAATTCCCCTTTCCCAATAGAAAACCATAAGATTTTAATAGGTTACAATGTTTCAACAAAATACAAAAATAGATGCAAGAGCTATGAGAATATATGTGATTATATAAATATGGCCTGCAAAATTAAAAAAGGAAACTACATGGTTTTTTTCCCATCTTATAAATATATGAAAGAAGTTTTTTCATTATATAAAGAAAAATATCCAGAAGAAAATATTATAGTTCAAAATTCTTCTATGAGTGATGGAGAAAGAGAAGAATTTATAAATAAATTTGAAAAAGGAACAGAAAATGTACTAGGCTTTTGTGTATTAGGTGGTATTTTTTCAGAAGGAATTGATTTAACAGGAGATAAAGTAATAGGAGCTATAATAATAGGAGTAGGATTACCACAAATATGTGTAGAAAGAAATTTAATAAAGAATTATTATGATGATAAATTACAGTCTGGCTTCCAGTACTCATATATTTATCCAGGGATGACTAAAGTTATGCAGGCTGCTGGTAGGGTAATAAGAACAGAGATAGATAAAGGAATAATATTACTTATTGATGAACGATTTAATAGTTATTCCTATAAGAAGCTATTTCCTAAACACTGGTATCCTAATATTAGTGTAAAGAATAAGAGAGAGTTAGAAACGGCTTTAAAGGAGTTTTGGAATTAATATAATATATATTATGAAATGAAATGTTCTAAATTTAATTTTTGGAGCATTTTTATTTTTTGGAGGAGATATTGATATTGATAATCATTTATAATTGTATTAAGACATATATAAGTAAGAGAGAAATAAAATTATATATATCAGCAATTTTTTATATGTTTAATTAAAGGAGAGGTACATTTATGAATAAGAATAAAGAGGAATTGCTTCACAAAGAACCTAAAGAGTTGATGTTTAAATTATGCATTCCGGCAATTATAGGAATGGTAGTAATAGGTTTATATTCATTTATGGATGGGGTTTTTGCTGGACAATTAATAGGAAAGAATGCTATGGGTGCTGTAGCAGTCGCATATCCAATTACATTTTTAAATAGTGCTATAGCTACTTTGATAGGAATTGGGTCTTCATCTATTTTGTCAAGAGCTATAGGGAAAAATGATCAAGAAACAGTAAATAAAATTATGGGGAATTTATTATGCCTAGTATTGATATTTTCCACTATTATCATGGTTATAGGAATTGTATTTGCAAAAGAACTTTTACTTTTAACTGGGGCCGAAGGAGAAATTTTAGAGTTAGCTGTAAGATATCTTCGTATTATTTTCATAGGCTCAATTTTTGTTAATTTTGCTCAAAGTGCAAATATGGTAATGCGTGGAGAAGGAATTATGAAGAAAGCTATGCTTTTTATGACAATAGGAGCTGTTTTGAACATAATATTAGACCCTATTTTAATAACAGCTTTTGGAGAATATGGAATTGAAGGTGCAGCAACAGCTACTATAATATCTCAAGTTATACAAGCTGTTATTACAATGGTTTACTTTATAAGAAAAAGTAAAAATGTTAGATTTCATAAAATACAAATTGAAAAAACACTTCTACCAGAGATATTTTCCGTAGGATTATCTGCTATGATGATGCAACTTATGAGTATGATACAACAGACATTAATGTATAGAATGGCAGCAAAGTATGGCGGTAATAATCAATTAATATTAATGGGAGCAACATTAAGAATCCAAGCACTATCTTTTATCCCTCTTTGGGGAATGAGCCAAGGATTACAGCCAGTAGTTGGAACAAATTATGGAGCAAAATTATTTCCAAGAGTAAAAAAATGCATGAACATATTTATACTAGGAGCTACTATTCTTGCTTGTGTATTTTGGATACCTATTGAACTGTTTCCTCAAAAGGTATTATCACTAATGATAACAGATGTGGAGATAGTTAACGAAGGAATTACTAATTTTAGAATAATGTACAGTTTATTCCCAGCGCTAGGAACCTTTATTATGGGAGTAACATTTTTTCAATCAATAGGTAGTGCTAAAAATGCTGGCCTTTTGGTTTTGTTAAGACAGGTCATATTGTTTGTGCCAGCAATTATAGTATTTCCTTCTATAGTAGGAATTAGTGCTGTATGGTTTGTAAGTCCATTAATAGATGGAATAGTATTTATTATATTAGTATATTTAATTTTAAAGGAATATAAAAAGATGGATACAGTAAATTTATCTGAAGCTATATAAAAATATAATTTTTTAAAATGGATATGCAAATTAATTTTTATTAAATTTAAAGATTTATATTAAAAAATCAAAAAATAATTAGAATACTTCATTTGTGTACTAATATATAAGTGTAAAAGGAACAAGATGTTTATTTAGTATGGGGGACATCAGTGCCTTAGCTTAGATATTAGGACACAAATATTAGTATTCTTTATTTTTATAGATGGTTATTTTTACTAAAGGTACTTTTTATTTTAATTATGAATATTTTTAGTTTGTTAAGTTATAATTTTTTTAATTTTATGTTTAATAAGAGTCATATTTGTCTAATACATTACGAAGTTTTTTTGCTTGAATAGCTTCATTTTCTGCAAATTCTCCAAAAAGATCAGCTACAACTTTATCATCTATTTTATGAGAGTACATTTGATAGTCTCTCACGTTTTCTTGAGCATCTAATATTTTCTTTTTAATAATGTCTTTAGTTGTTAAATCCATATTCATTCCTCCTTTTTTTTATTAGTTTTCTCTTTTTAAAATTTATTATGCAAAGCTTTAAACAGTAATAATAAAAAATAATTTTTACAAGAATTTATATAAATAAAAAACATTGAATTTAAAAATAAAAAAAATTTAATTT
>OGSC01000765.1_pt1 | contig 10670 bp, 8 predicted proteins | sample 1573751 | NCBI WGS metagenome assembly OGSC01 (sample SAMN03295840, study PRJEB24534) | human gut metagenome | isolation source: fecal sample 8 from infant 5 | host: Homo sapiens | place: USA: Pittsburgh, PA | collected 2014-07
GCTATTTATTGAATAAAAATACTTTTTGTGTTAATTCTATACTTTCTGTTATTTATGCTTATGCATACTTACTTTTTCAAAATTTTCTACTTTTTTATTTTCTATAACATCTTTACTTTCAGATTCCTTACTAAATTTAATTAATTGACCTTTAGCTTTCATAAGAGAAGTCATAGTTGCTGGACCTCCAATACATCCTCCTTCACACATCATTCCTTCTACAAAGTTAAATGGAATTCTTCCTGCCTTAGCTAGCATAAGAGTTTTCTTTATTTCGTCTTTACCACTTACTTTAGTTGGATTAAATTTTATATCTATTTCTTTAGAATCAATAAAGTTTTGTATTGCAGCTGTAACACCACCACTTTGAGCAAATCCTCTTGCAAAAGCTGAAGCATCCTGAACTTCATCTTCTTCACAATCAGAAGGCTCTATTTGTAGAGCACCTAAAAGAGCTGCTATTTCTTCAAAGGTCATAACATAGTCTACTGCATCTTTTAGTTCATCTCTTAAAACTTCACTCTTTTTAGCAGTACAAGGCCCTATAAATACCACATAGGCATCTTTATCCATCTCTTTTATCATTCTTCCTGTAGCTATCATAGGAGATACCGTAGTAGATATATTTCCTGCTAAATCTTTAAATTGGTTTTCTATATAATTCACAAAGCCTGGACAACAAGATGTAGTCATACATTTTTGTCCTTCTTCCATTCTTTCTACAAACTCTTGAGACTCACTAAATACTACTGCATCCGCTCCACAAGCAGCTTCTACCATATCTTTAAACCCTGCTTTTGTTAAGGCATTCTTTACTTGTCCAACTTTTACTTGTGGACCAAATTGCCCTGTAATAGCTGGTGCTATTATCGCATATACTTTTTTCTTTTCTTTTAATAATCTAGTTATATTGACTATATAACTCTTGTCTGAAATAGCCCCAAATGGACATGCCCCCATACAGGCTCCACAATTAATACAATTTTCTTTTTCTATCATAGCTCTTTTATCATCTGGATTTATTTCTAAAGCTCCTGTAGGACACACTCTCTTGCATGGTCTCATAACCTCTACTATAGCATTATAAGGGCACACTTTTTTACACAATCCACATTCCCTACACTTATTTTGATCTATATAGGATTTACCATTTATTCTGGCTAGTGCCTTAGCTGAACAAACTTCCATACATTTATGTTGTATACATCCTCTGCAGGCTTCCGTTACTGTAAATCTATTTATAGGACATTGATCACAGGCAGAAGCTATTACATATATTATTTGGTCATTATCACTTATACTTTCTAATTCATTTGTTAAATTATCGTCTGGCTTAAATCCCGCTGCTAACTGAGCTCTTTCATATACTACTGTTCTTTCCCTATAAACACAGCATCTGTATTCTGCTTGTTTTTCATTTAATATTTTATATGGTATTTTGAGCATGTCTAGCTTATCCATATTACCTTTAATAGCTAACTGGGCAACTTCTTTTAAAACTAAATATTTTATTCTCTTTAGTTCAGTTTCAAACTTTATCATCAAACATCCTCCATATTCTTAAACTTTATATTAAATATTATTTTGTAATTTATACATATATTTTACATAAGTAAAACAAACAAAAAAATTTTAAAATACAAACATATAAATTATATCAAAAATTTGAACTTATTTTAATATAATATTACTTCCTGTACTTCATTTTATTAATATTATTCCTCATTAACATCAATTTTGTTTTCTCTTGCATAATAAAACAAATATTGTTGGGCAAATCCTGATAATTCTCCAAATTTTTCCCTTCCAAAATCTCGTATTTTTTTTAGTGATACATCAGGAGCTAGATAAAAATATTGCATAGCTCTTTTTACCCAAACGTCTACTGGAAATGCAGAGTACTTTTCCATAGAAAACAACATAACACAATCTGCAACTTTAGCACCTATGCCACTATAATTTTGTAACATTTTATGACATATATCATCTTGTTGATTTTTTATCCATAACATATCATACTCTTTTTTATATTGCTCACTTTGTTCTACAGAATTTTCATAAATTTTATTTACAGTATCTTTTATATATTTAGCTCTAAAACCAACACCACATTCTTTTAGTTCCTCTTCTGTTGCATCTTTAAGTTGTTCTACTGTAGGGAAGCTATAATATATACTTCCTTTATACTCTATAGGATACCCCCATTTTTCACTTATGTTTTTTATAGCCCTTTTAATCATTGGTATTCTATTATTCGCAGAAATTATAAAAGATACTATCATTTCAAATGGATCTTGTTTTAAAAGTCTTATTCCATGTCCAAATTCAACAGATTTAGCTAATAAATCATCTTTACTTAGTATATGTTTTATTTCGCCATAGTCTCTATATAAATCAAAATATTCTGCCCAAATATTTTTAAAATCCTCTTCTGTAGCATTATGTAATATTACATCATTATTTGCTTTTTCTACTTCTATAACCTTTCCGTAGGCTACTCCTATATAAGAACCCTTTTCTTCCCTGTACCATCTAAAGCATTGACCACATTCAAAAATATGTGCTAATTCAAAGTTTCTTACATCTTTAATAACTATAGCATTTGTACAATTTTCTATATAATTAAAATCCATATAAATCATTCCTTATAAATAAATTTTTATACTCCTTAAATAGTATATACTAAAACTTAAAAATAAATAAGCCGTACTCTAAATATAAAGTACAGCTTATAGATTATAACTAATTATATATATTTGTCAATATTTATTATAAGATAATATTATTTATCACTTAAATATTCATCTATAGATTTAGCAGCTTTTTTACCTGCTCCCATAGCCAATATAACCGTAGCAGCACCTGTTACTGCATCTCCACCTGCAAATACTCCTACCTTTGTAGTAACTCCAGTTTCTTCCTCAGCTACTATACATCCTCGTTTTGTACTTTCTAAGCCTTCTGTTGTAGATGCTATAAGTGGATTTGGAGATGTACCTAACGACATAATAACGCTATCTAACTCTATAGTAAATTCTGAACCTGGTATTTCAACAGGTCTTCTTCTTCCTGATTGATCCGGCTCTCCTAATTCCATTCTAATACATTTCATCCCTTTTACCCAACCATTTTCATCTCCTAAAATCTCTACAGGATTAGTTAGCAAATTAAACTTTATTCCTTCTTCCTTGGCATGATGTACCTCTTCTACTCTAGCTGGTAATTCTGATTCTGATCTTCTATAAACTATATATACTTCAGCTCCAAGTCTTTTTGCGGTTCTTGCAGCATCCATAGCAACGTTTCCACCACCAACTACAGCGACTTTTTCCCCTACTTTAATAGGTGTATCATATTCCTTTTTAAAAGCTTTCATAAGATTAGTTCTTGTTAAAAATTCATTAGCAGAAAATACTCCATTTAGATTTTCTCCTGGTATCCCCATAAATTTTGGAAGTCCTGCTCCAGAGCCTATAAATATAGCTTGAAAATCTTCTTCTTCTACTAATTCATCAATAGTCACAGTCTTTCCAACTATTACATTAGTTTCTATTTTAACGCCCAATTTTTTAACATTATCTATTTCATGCTTTACTACTGTATCTTTTGGCAATCTAAATTCTGGTATACCATAAACTAACACTCCACCTGGTTCATGTAAAGCTTCAAATATAGTAACATCATACCCTTTTTTAGCCAAATCACCTGCACATGTAAGCCCTGCAGGACCACTTCCTATTACCGCTACCTTTTTATTTTTCTTCTCTTCTGTTTTACTTAAATCCACATTATTTTTTCTTGACCAATCCGCTACAAACCTTTCCAATTTCCCTATAGCTACTGGTTCTCCCTTTATTCCAAGAACACATTTACCTTCACATTGAGTTTCTTGAGGACATACTCTTCCGCAAACTGCTGGTAATGCACTATCTTTTGCAATTGCTTTAGCTGCCTTTTCAAACTCACCTTTTTTTATATGTTCTATAAATTCTGGTATATTAATGCTTACAGGACACTTTCCAACACACATAGGCTTTTTACAATGAAGACATCTTTTAGCTTCTTCTATAGCTTCTTCTTCCGTATATCCTAAACAAACTTCATCAAAGTTTGTAATTCTCTTATTAGGATCTTGTTCTTTCACTGACACCCTTTTCATTTTATTCATTATTTATCACCATCCAATCCTACATGGCATACATGTCCTTCTGCTTTTTCTTGATCTTCTAATAATTTCTTTCCTTCTTCAGTTTTATACATTTGTTGTCTTCTAAGAGCCTCTTTGAAATCTACTAAATGTCCATCAAATTCCGGACCATCTACACAAGCAAACTTAGTTTGTCCTCCAACAGTTACCCTACAAGCTCCACACATACCTGTCCCATCTACCATTAAAGTGTTTAAACTTACTATAGTCTTTATGTTGTATTCCTTTGTAAGTAAAGTTACAAATTTCATCATAATCATAGGGCCTATTGCTACTACATGATTATAGGCTTTTCCTTCTTTATCAATTAAATCTTTTAATAAATTAGTTACAAGTCCTTTATATCCATAAGAACCATCATCTGTAGCTACATAAACATTCCCTGCTACCTTCTTCATTTCTTCCTCTAATATTAAATGTTCTTTTGATTTACATCCAATAATAACATCTGCTTTTATTCCATGATCACTAAGCCATTTTACTTGTGGATATACTGGTGCCGCACCAAGTCCCCCTGCTATAAATACCATTTTCTTTTTCTTTATATCATCCAAATTTTCATTTACAAAATCTGAAGGTTGTCCCAATGGTCCTACAAAATCTTTAAAGCTATCCCCTTCTTTAAAAGAATCCATTTTTTTTGTTGAAGAACCTATAGCTTGAATAACAATAGTTACACTACCCTCTTCTTTGTCGTAATCACATATAGTAAGAGGTATTCTTTCTCCTTTTTCGTCCATCTTAACTATAACAAATTGTCCTGGTTTTGCTGACTTTGCTACCCTTGGTGCTTTAATCTTCATGAGAAATATACTAGGTGCTATGTTTTTCTTTTCTAATATTTTGTACATAATAATTATTCCCCCGTATTTATATTCTTTATTTACAATATAATTATAACATAATTATTATATTTTTTTATCCTAATTAAATAAATTGCATATGCTTATACCTGTATTAAACAACATAAATAAGACCCTCTTTAACAGGATTGAAGAGAGCCCTTAAAAGTTTTCAATTTTTTATTTGGTTTGTTAATACAATAACAAACCAAATCTAAAAATAAATAAAGTTTAATGTTTTACTCAGTCTTGTTTATTAAGCAAGTCAAAGTTAAAAGACTATCACTTAAATGTACATTTTCTACTACTACATCTTCTGGAACTGACAAATCTATAGGTGCAAAATTCCATATGCCTTTTATGTCATTTTTAACAAGAATATTGGCTACCTTTTGAGCGTTATCATGGGGTACACATATTATACCTATATCTATATTGTTTTTTTCTAGATAACTAGACAAATAATCAATATCTAATATTTCTATTTCTCTTATTTTTAATCCTATTAATTTAGGATTTGTATCAAACATAGCTTTTACATTAAATCCCAATTTTGAAAATCTAGTGTAATTTGCTAACGCTTGCCCTATGTTACCTGCTCCAATAATTATAATATTGTAAGGATTGTTTAGCCCTAATATATTGCTTATTTGATGATGTAATTCGCTAACATTATACCCATATCCTTGTTGTCCAAAATCCCCAAAACAGTTTAAATCTTGGCGTATTTGAGATGCAGTAAATCCTATTTTTTCACTTAATTCTTTTGAAGATATTCTGTCTACATCATTTTTTAATAATTCATACAAATATCTATGATATTTAGGTAATCTTCTTATAACTGCCATTGAAATATTTTTTTTCTTATCCATATTACACCTCTTAATATCATATTTTTACTATTATTATTACCTATATTGTATCATACAATTAAATATTATACACTAAAATTGCTGAATACTATAGTAATATATTATATTACTGAAGTAAAAAAATCAAATCCTCCTATATAATACTACAAAAAAAATGCAATACATAGTAAAATAGTACTTGTTAAGGATGGTGAAATTAATGGTTGTATTAAGTTGTAAAAATATTTCAAAAGCTTATGGTGTTGATTTAATTTTAGATAATTTAACATTTAACATAAATGAGAATGATAAAGTTGGTTTAATAGGTGCTAATGGTGCTGGTAAATCCACTCTATTTAAAATTCTTACTTCTTCTTTAGAACAGGATAGTGGAGATATATTTATAGATAAATCTAAATCTTTAGGATATCTTGCTCAACATCTTTCATTAGATTCTAACAATACTATTTATGAAGAAGTATTAGATGTTTTTCATGATCTTATAAAAATGGAAGAAAAACTAAATAAATTAGAAAAATTAATGAATGAACCCTATGATAAAAACAATAAAGAATATCATGATAAAATTATAAAAGATTATACTACCTATACAGATTTGTATATAAATAGAGGGGGCTATACTTATAAAGGTGAAATTCATAGAGTATTAAGGGGTTTAAGTTTTGAGGAAGAAGATTTTAATAAACAAATAAATATATTAAGTGGTGGCCAAAAAACTAGAGTAGCCCTTTGTAAGCTTTTACTTCAAAGTCCAGATATATTGCTTCTAGATGAACCTACAAATCATTTAGACTTAACAGCTATAAATTGGTTAGAAGAATATTTAAAAGCCTATAAGGGTACTGTATTAATTATATCCCATGATAGATATTTTTTAGATGAAATCACAAACCAAACCTTTGAACTTATAAGTGGTCATATAAATTGTTATAATGGCAATTACTCTAAATTTATAGACCTTAGAAAAAAAGAATATGAAGTAAAGTTAAAAGCCTATAATCTTCAACAATCTGAAATTAAGAGGCAGGAAAAAATAATAGAAAAATATAGATCTTTTAATAGGGAAAAAAGTATAAAGGCAGCTGAAAGTAGGCAAAAATCTTTAGATAAAATTGAGAAGATAGATGCTCCAGATAAATTACCTAAACCTGTAAAAATAAATTTTGAAACTCAAATAAAAAGTGGAAATGATATACTCCATTTAGAAAATCTAAGCAAAAGTTATGGAGATATAACCTTGTTTACCAATGTTGAAATGGATATAAAAAGAGGAGAAAAAATCGCTTTAATTGGGGATAATGGTAGAGGTAAAACCACATTACTTAAAATAATAATGGATAAAATCCAAAGCAACTCTGGAACAAAATATATAGGTAAGAATGTATTCATTGGTTATTATGATCAAGAACAATCTGACTTAAATGAGTGTAATACTGTATTAGATGAGGTTTGGGACGAGTTTCCTGAAATGACTACTACAGAAGTTAGAAATTCTTTAGCCGCATTTTTGTTTACTGGGGATGATGTATTTAAAGAAATATCAAAGCTTAGTGGTGGAGAAAAATGCAAAGTTAATTTATTAAAATTAATGCTTTCTAAATCCAATTTTCTTCTTTTAGATGAACCTACTAACCATTTAGATATAATGTCTCGTGAGGCTTTAGAAGATGCCTTATTAAATTACGATGGTACAGTTTTAGTTATATCTCATGATAGATATTTTCTAAATAAGGTTATCGGAAAAATTTATGAACTAAATATAGATGGTATAAAAGAATATTTAGGTAATTATGATTATTATATTCACAAAAAAATTAATCCTAATAGATTTGACTATGAAGCTATAACTTCTGAAAATTCAAAAACTAAAACTCAAATACACCAAGAAAGAAAAAAGAAAAAAGAAGAAGAAAAAAAATTAAAACAAGAAAAGCTTAAAATAAAAAATTTAGAAAAGGAAATAACAGCCCTAGAAGAAGAAGTAAATTCCCTTCAAGAGCAACTTTGTCTTGAAGAAGTATATTCGGATTCTGGTAAAAGTGAAAAAATAAATAAAGATATAATAAATAAACAAAAACTAATAGAAAATCTTTATTCAGAATGGGAAAACTTTATGGAATAGTATCTTAAAATAAATTTAATTTTAACACCGCAAATATAAGGAAAATACACGTAATGAAATAATTCACATGTTTATTACGTGTATTTTTTATATTTGCTATATTAAAATTAAATCTATTTTAAAACAACCTATTATATCTGTATTTACTTGTAATTATAAGTTAACCTTGCCATTTTGTTACTATATTAAATTTATATTCCTAATATTTGTTTTACTTTTTTAACATTATTTCTACTAACAGGAATTTCTGATTGTTCTTTGTCATTCATAACTAATTTATATGTACCATTAAACCAAGAATACAATTCCTTTATATTGTCCATATTTACTATATAGCTTCTATGAACCCTAAATAAATCTGTCTTTTTTTCTATTTCTTTTAATGTATTGTGGGTTATATATTCTTCTGAGTCTGTTTTTACATAAGTTTTATCCTCCATTGTATAGCAATAATGGATATTTTTTGTGTCTATTAATATTATTTTACCTCTATATTCACAGGGTATCTTTTTAAGTGTTTTTTCTTCTTTTTCTAATTTATTTAATATATCGCTTATCATAACTGGAATTTTTTCCTTATATTTTTCCTCTATTTTTTCCTGCAATCTTTTTATAGTTACACTTATTCTTTTATCATCAAAGGGTTTTAGTATATAATCTAAAGCGTCTATTTCAAATGCTTCTAGAGCGTATTGTTCATATGCTGTTATAAATATTATATTTATATCTTTGTTAAATTCTTTTATTTTTTTAGATACAATTATACCATTTTCTATAGGTATATTTATATCCATAAAAACTACTTCTGGTTGTAGTTTTTTAACTAATTCATATCCAGCATTTCCAGTCATAGCTACATCTACTATATTTAAAAAATTATACTTAGATAAAACATACTTAAGTTCTTCTATAGCTGGCTTTTCATCCTCTATTATAATAGCTCTAATTTCTTTCATCTAAAATACCTCCTTAGGTATATAAAACATAACTTTTGTTCCTTCATTTAATTTGCTTTTTATGTGTATGAAATTTTTTTCCCCATATAGTAATTTTAATCTTTTATTAACATTTGAAAGTCCTATACCTGGCCAATCTTTTACTACACAATTAAGTGTATTTTCATCCATACCTACTCCTGTATCTTTTATTACAAATTTAATTTTATCTTTTTCATCTATTGCAGTAATTGTTACTTCTCCTCCCTGTGGCTTTATTAATATACCATGCTTCATAGAATTTTCTATTATAGGTTGAAGTACAAATACTGGAACTTTAAAATCTAAAAGTTCTTCTGGTATATTAATATCTACATTTAGCCTTTCTCCAAATCTTGCCTTTTCTATAGCTAAATAGGATTCTAAAAACTCTATTTCCTCTTTCAATATAATTTTTTCCTCTTGTCTTTTTAGGGTTTGTCTAAAATAATTTGAAAGATTCAATATAAGCTCCCTGGCTTTTATTGGATCAGTTCTACAAAAGGATGCTATGGTATTTAGTGTATTAAATAAAAAATGTGGATGTATTTGATTTCTTAACATTTTTAATTCTGCCTTTGAAACTTCTTGAGCCAATTGGTCTAATTCATATAGTTCTATTTGGGTAGCTAAAAGGGCACTTAACTCCTTAGCAAAATCACTAAAATATTTATCTACACTTTTATAGGACTTAATTTGTATTCCTATGACAAACTTAAACTTATCCTTGTCTGTGTATATAGGTATACAATAGAATAATTTTTCTTTATTATTATCTTCAAATTTTATTAACTTATAATCTTTAAAATTAAAATATTCCTTTATTTTATACTTTAATTTTTCCTTGTTCAATTCTTCTCCATTATAAGAAAATATACCATCATTTTCAGCAATAAATATGCTTTCTAAATTTATTGCTTCATATATTATTGAACATACTTTATCTGAAATTTCTTGATTAAATCCACTTCTTAAATAAATAGAAGTTTTTTTAGCTATATTAAGAGCTTTTTGAGATTGTATGGCACCAATTTTCTTATAATGTTCTTGAGTATTATTTATAATATTTATAAATATACCTACTCCAATAGAATTTGTTATTATCATCGGTAATGCTATAACTCTTTCTAATTGTAGAGCATTTTCATAGGGTTTTGCTATTAATAAAATTATTATCATCTGCAATACTTCTGCTATTATTGCTGCTGTAATACCCGTTGAAACATCTAAACTTTTATCCTTTGTAATTACATTAGCTATTCCTCCTACTATACCTTCTATTATAGTAGATATGGCACAAGAAAGGGCTGTGAAACCACCTAAAAAATACCTATGAGTTCCTGCTATAATGCCAACCATAATGCCTACTAATGGTCCACCTATATATCCAGCTACTATAGCCCCTATAGGTCTTGCATTAGCTAATGCATAAGGCTCTATATTAACTCCAGTATAAGTTCCTAACATAGATAGCACACTAAAAAAAGTTATAATTATTAACTTATATTTATAATCAGATTTATTTTTAAGAAATTTATTAAAAGTTTTAGTTTGACTATATAAATAGGCTGCTATACCAATAAGGGACATACTTTCTAATAATTGTATATATATCATAAATTTCTCCCCTTAAATTACATTATTATAAATAAT
>OGSC01000770.1_pt1 | contig 10601 bp, 8 predicted proteins | sample 1573751 | NCBI WGS metagenome assembly OGSC01 (sample SAMN03295840, study PRJEB24534) | human gut metagenome | isolation source: fecal sample 8 from infant 5 | host: Homo sapiens | place: USA: Pittsburgh, PA | collected 2014-07
GTGGAGGCCCTTACTTCATTAGGATATATAGTAGAAGAGTTTGATGAAGAATATAATCCAACTTGGGTAGTCAAATTTAAATTTGATGATGAGCATGAGGAAATGAGAGCAGTTTTAAATGAAGTTTGCTCTATTATAGATAAACAAATGAAGAAGGTTTTTGAGGACATAAAGGGTAAAGAAGAAGATTATAAATAATATTTGAAAGGAGAATTAAAATGAGTGAGGTCAAAAAACTTAGAAGAAGAGATGAAATTCCAGAAAGTGATAAGTGGAGAATTGATAAAATTTATGAAACTCCAGCTAAATGGAATGAGGAATTAAATAAGTTAAAAGAGGAAGCTCCAAAATTAAAAGATTTTGAGGGCAAGTTAGGAAACAAGGAAGACTTAAAAGCTTTTCTTTTATTAAATGAAAAGTTAAGCAGAAAACTTGGTAAACTATATGTTTATGCTCATATGAGAAGTCATGAGGACACATCTAATCCTGAAATGCAATCTTTAGTAAATAAAATAGATCCATATTCAGCAGAGTTTTCAAGTTATACTGCATACTTTGTTCCAGAGATATTAAGCTTAAAAGAAGGAACAATAGAAAATTTCATAAATGAGGATAAGGATTTAAAACAATATAAAATATATTTTGAAATGATATTAAATGAAAAGCCTCATATATTATCAAAGGAAGTTGAATCTGTTTTAGCTTCTGTATCAGATTGTTTAGGAGCTCCAGAGAGCATATATTCAATGCTTACTAATTCAGATATGACTTTTGGAGAGATAGTAGATGAAAGTGGTAGAAAGGTAGAATTAACTGAAGGAAACTATATTTCTTTTATAAAGAGCAAAGATAGAAAGGTGAGAGAAGCTGCCTTTAAACTTTTATTTGGAACATACAAAAAGTATGAAAATACTTTAGCAACAAGTTTAACAAGTTCTATTAAAAACTTTGTTTTTGAAAGCAAAACAAGAAAATATAATAGTTCCTTAGAGGCTTCTTTAAAACCTAATAATATTCCAGTAGAAGTTTATTATAATGCTTTAAAAACTGTAGATGAAAATATGGATGCTCTTCATAGATATGTTAGGATTAAGAAAAAACTTCTTAACTTAGAAGAAATTCATATGTATGATTTATATGTTCCAGTTATAGAATGCAAAAAAGAACATTTAGAATATAAAGATGCCATAAGTTTAGTTGAAGAAGGATTAAAACCTTTAGGAAAAGAATATTTAGACATATTCAATGAAGGAATAAATGAAGGTTGGATAGATGTATATGAAAATAAAGGAAAGAGAAGTGGAGCTTATTCATGGGGATCCTATGATACTATGCCATATGTATTATTAAACTATAATTATGAGTTAAATGATGCATCAACTTTAGCTCATGAAATGGGTCATTCAATACATTCTTATTATACTAGAAAGACTCAACCTTATATTTATGGAGATTATAGTCTTTTCTGTGCAGAGGTTGCTTCAACAACAAATGAAATTTTACTTATACATCATTTAATAGAGAAAGAAACTGATAAAAATAAAAAATTATATCTAATAAATCAAGAGTTAGAGCAAATAAGAACAACTGTCTTTAGACAATTAATGTTTGCAGAATTTGAGTTAAAAACTCATGAAGCTATTGAAAATGGAGAATCTCTTACATCAGAAGTTTTATGTAAGATTTGGAAAGATATAAACATTAAATATTTTGGTAAAGATATGAATGTAGATGAAGAAATATCTATAGAATGGGCTAGAATACCTCATTTTTATTCTGATTTCTATGTATATCAATATGCTACAGGCTATGCAGCTGCATCTTCCTTTGCAAATTCAATTCTTTCAAAAGGAGAAGAGGCTGTTGAAAAATACAAAGGTTTCTTAAAGGCTGGAGGATCAATGTATCCTATAGATACATTAAAAATGGCAGGAGTAGATATGACAACATCTAAGCCTCTTAAAGATACTTTAGATAGATTTAATGAGCTTTTAGATATGTTGGAAGAAATTATTTAGAAGATTGAGGAGAGGCAATGAGTAAATTTGAGCAAGATTATTTCAACTTACTTATAAATAATTATGGTTTTTATGTAGAAGACTTAAAAGGAGAACAGGATAAAGAACTATGGATAGCTTTAAAGACAGTTAAAGATGATGGAAAATATGCAGTTATAATATCTAAGTCTTATGAAGAGGAAGAAAATTTAAAAATTGCAGAAGATTATTTAAAAAGCTTAGGTAAGTCATATTCTCTTCATAATATAATTCTTTATAAAGGCTATGATAGGGATGAAAAAAAGGATGAAGACTTTTCTATAGATGAGAATTGTCATAGAGTAATTGTTGATGTTCAGAAAAGAGAAGTTTTAAAAAGTGATAGGAGCTCTGAGCCTCTAGCAAAAATATTAGAATTTTTATTAAAAAAGAAAGAAGAACCAAAGGTTCCTTGGTATAAAAAATTAAGATGTGGAAAAGTTACAGGAATATTGATTGGTTTAAATATTTTAGCTTTTCTAGTTTGTCTTATTGTAGCTACTGCTTTAGGTGCTGGATTCTTCAGAAATATAGTAGAGATGAATCCACAAATTCTATATTGGATGGGTGCTAAGCATAATAATGCAATAATATTCCATGGAGAATATTATAGATTAGTAACCTCTATGTTTTTGCATGGTGGAATAGTACATCTTTTATTTAATATGTATGCTCTATATATATTAGGAGATTTCATAGAAAGGATTTATGGAGCGAAAAAATATTTAGCTATCTATTTTGTTTCAGGAATAGTAGCAAGTATATTTAGCTTATACTTTTCACCAGTTATGGGAGTTGGCGCTTCAGGAGCTATATTTGGACTTTTAGGGGCAGCTTTAGTTTTTGCTTATAATGAAAAAGATAGGATTGGTAAAGCCTTAGTAACTAATATAATAGTTATTATATTGCTTAATGTATTTATCGGTCTATCAATGTCTAATATAGATATATCTGCTCATTTTGGCGGATTCATAGCAGGAGCTATTTTAGGACTTTTCTTCCATAATTATAAAATAATAAGAAAATAAAAAAATTCCTCTGTTTTAAATAAGGCAGAGGAGTTTTTTTACCTTCAAAATTAAGAATAAATACTATATACTAAAAGATGGATAATTATTAAATAATAAGGGGAGAAGTATTTTGCAAATTTCAAATGTAGATATAAAATTAAATTCAGATGACTTAATGAGCTTTATTAATGATTTTGTGAAAATTAAAGGTTTAGAAATAAAAAGCTTAAAAATAAACAATAGTATAGAAGTGGAAGGAGTATTTAAAAAGGTTCTTGCTTTAGGTTTTAAGGCAACCTTGGATATTTTAGGAGTAGAAGGGGATAATCTTGTTATAGAATTTTCAAAAGCTAAACTTATGAGTGTTGGAATTTTAAAGCCTTTTAGAAAAATAGGTCTAAAGATAGCTTTAAAAGGTTTTAAAAATCAGGGGATATTAGTTAAAGAGGATAAAATACTTGTAGGTTATAAGAAAATACTAGGTAATATACCTTTCTTAAATTTAGATTTTAAGGAATTAAAAATTCAAGGAGAGGTTTTAAATATTGGCTTAGAAAAAATAAATGTAGAGCTTTCAAAGATTAAAGAACCTGTTTTAGAAATAGAAGTAAGAGATGATATTGAAGAAGAGGAAAAGACAGATGATTACATAATGAGCATTGATGTACAAAAAGTTGAGGACATGTATACAAGTAGCAGAGAGTATGTGGTTAATCATATTCCAGAGAAAGCTAAAGATTATAAGGATTATATTATGTTCTTACCAGATATAGTAGCTTTAATATTTAGACTTTTAAAAGATAATAGAGTTCCTATGAAGACTAAGGCTGTAGTAGGTGCCTCTTTAGGATATGTAGTTTGTCCATTTGATATATTACCAGATAAAATACCTTTTGTAGGTGCTTTAGATGATTTAAGTGTAATTTTCTTTGCCTTAAATAGAATAATAAATGATGTAGACATAAATGTTATATTAGAAAATTGGCAAGGAGAAAATGAATTTGTAGTTATTTTAAGAAAGACTGTAGAATTCTTTAGTGGATTTACAGGTGCTAATAATTTAGATAATATATATGAAGTCATAGATGTAATAACTAATTAAAAAGGAGTAAAATAATGGCTAAAAAATATTATGCTATAGCAAAAGGAAAATCAGGAATTCCTAAGATTGTTGAGACTTGGCCAGAATGCCAAAAAGAAGTAATAGGATGTAAAGGCGCTAAGTACAAAAGTTTCACTTCAAAGGACGAGGCAGAAAAGTTTATTTCTATTCATGAAAATGGAGGAAGCTTTGAGGAAGTTAAAGGAAATGAAGAGGTTAAGGATGATTTAATTTATATTTACGTAGATGGTAGCTTTATGGTTTCTAAAGAAAATTATTCTTATGGCTTTTTAGTAGTAAAAAATGATGAAATATTATATGAAGATAATGGTGTTGGATATGATAAAGAAGCAATAGCTCTAAGAAACGTATCAGGAGAAGTTGAAGGAGCTATGAAGGCAATTGAATATGCCATAGAAAATGGATATAAAGATATAGTTCTTTGTTATGATTATCAAGGAATTGAGAGCTGGGCTTTAGGAACTTGGAAAAGAAATAATAGAATAACTCAAAATTATAATGAGTTTATGCAAGAAAAATTTAAACTAATAAAGGTTAGATTTAAAAAAATAAAAGGACACAGCGGAAATAAATTTAATGATAGAGCAGATATACTTGCCAAAAAAGCATTAGAAAGTCTTTAATGCTATGAATTACCTCTAATAAAAATGTTTTAATTAGACAAACTAAATATGAAATCATTATTAAAAGAGGTGATTATTATGGCAAAAAAATTAATGACTACTTTAGCCATAGGTGCTATTGGAGCAGCTGTTGGTATGATGGTAACTCCAAATTTAGACAGAAAAACTCAAAGAGCTCTTAAAAAGGCTTCAAGAAGAATGATTGATGCAGCGGGCGAAAGTATGGGATGGATGGAATAACTTATAAAAAAGCAGCTTAAGGCTGCTTTTTTTGTATATATATAGAAATTTTTTTATTATGTAGAGAAATTTTCAATTATAATATATAATATTTTTAAAGAATAAGTATATATATTAAAAAATTAAAGATATAAGTTATTAAAATTAAAGTATATGATTAAAAAATGTTAAAAAATGCACAAACATATAGATTTTTTTACAAAAATACTGAATAATTGACATTAAAACCTAAATTTATGATATAATTTAATTGGTTATGGATGTTAAAATAATAACAGTAAGAGGATGATTTAAGCTATGGAAATATTATCATTGGGAGAAAAAATTAAAAGAAGAAGAAAAGAATTAAATATGACTCTTAAGGAATTAGCGGGGGAGAGAATAACACCAGGACAAATCAGTTTAGTAGAGTCAGGGAGATCAAATCCTTCAATGGATCTTTTAGAGTATATTGCAATCACGCTAAATACTTCCGTTGAATATTTAATGGAAACGGAAAAAACACAAGCTGAAAAGATATGTTTATATTACGAGCAAATAGCAGAAAGTGCTATTTTAAATGATGATATAAAAAAGGGTGAGAAATTTATAGAATATGCAATATATTATGCTGATAAGTATGACCTAATATATAGAAAAGCTAAAAACTTAGCATTAAAGGCTGAGATGTATTTAAAAAGCGAAGAATACGTTTTAGCTCAACAATATTTCTTATCTGCAAATATGTTGTTTTTACAAATAAACAGTAATATAGATATGGTAAAAACATACTTGAATATAGCAAAAATAAGCTTACATTCAAAAGCATATTATTCAGCTAATTCATACTTAAAAGAAGCTGAAAAGATATACATAAATAATAAATTAACTGAAGATTTACTTCTAGGAGAAATATATTATTTAATATCAAAAACATACTTCTTTATTGAAAATATACAAAAGGCAATCAATTTTGCATTTTTAGCAAAAAGCGAATTTGAAAAAGTTTACAACAAGAAAGCTTATGCTAAGAGTTTGGAATTACTAGCAGAAGAGCATGCTAAAGTTGGTGATTTAGAAAGTGCAATAGCATACTCAAAGCAAAGTCTTAACGTTTATAAAGAATTAGAACAATTAGATAAAATAAGTTCAATAGAAGATTCTTTAGGAAAATTATTCTTTGAATTTGACAATATAGAAGAGTCCTTTGAACATTATAATAGAGCTATAAAAATAAGAGAAGAAAACACTGATTCTAAACTTTTAGATACTTTATTTAATTTATGTGAAAATCATATTAAGACAAAAAATATGAATAAATGCATAGAAATTCTTAATGAAATAAAAAATAAATTAAATGTAAGTGATGTTAATAGATTAATAGAATATAAGATTCTGACTTTTAGAATAGAAGTCTTACAAAACAATATAAAAGAAGCAGAAAATATTTTATTAGATACACTTGAAATTGCTAAGAGAAATGATATGAAAAAGAAAGAAGCAGATATCTCCATAAGACTAGGTAAATTCTACTTAGAGCTTAAGAGAGATTATGAAGCGGCTAAATACTTAGACAAGGGTATAAATAACCTGAAAAATTTAGGTGTAATTAAAAGTTAAGGTATAGGTGAGAGTGATGGATTTTTTATCTACTGGGGAGAAAATAAAAAGAGCTAGAATATATAAAGGTTTAACATTAAAGCAACTTTGTGAAGATGATATATCTATATCTAGAATGAGCTGTATAGAGAATGGAAAAGTAAAAGCAGATAAATGGGTGCTAGAGTTAGTTGCTAAAAGATTAGATTTAGATTTAGAGTATCTTTTATGTGATGATATAACACAACTAAATAATTCTATTGATAAGTATATTCAAAAGAAAGTCTTAACTGAAAGTGAAGCTGATGAGATAAAAGAGTACTTAGAATATTCTTTAAGCAAAGAATATGAAGATATTTCTGCAAAACTTATGCATATTTTATTTATAAATTATACTAATATTAGGGAATTTAAAAAAGCAAAAGATTTATTAAACGAGTATTCAAACATATACGAAAGCAATAAAGAGAGCAAAAGATTATATTATGAGGATTTAGCTTTATACTTTACAGTAAGAAAGAATTTTGCAGATGCAATAACATATTATAACATGCTTTTAGATTTCCTATTAAAAGATGGAATAGAAAAAAATAATGAGCTTTATATAAAAAATGCTACAGCTTTAGCAATATGTAATTACAGAGTTGGTAATATAGAGAAAAGTAGAGAAATAATAAAAGATATTTTCTCTATTCATGGAATTGATCTTAATAGTAAGTGCTTAGGGGAAGCCCAAGGAATTTTAGCTATTTTAGCACTTCTAGAAGGAAATAGTGAAGAGTTTGAAAGAAATTATACTTATTATAAAGAAAAGATAGATTGTAATTCTTACAACTGGAAAAGAATAAATAGTCTTATTATTGATGCTTTCTTAAAATGCGGAAAATATGAAGAAGCCCAAAAGCTTACTGAAGAATCTATAGAACAGGTTAATAAGGAAGATAAAATAGGGTATATAGAACTTTTATTATTTATAATAAATGTTTACAATGCTAATGGATGTATAGAAAGTGTTAAGGAATATTGTGAATTATCACTAGAATTAGCAATAAATAAAAATAATATGTTCTTTATAGAGAGAAGTTATTATTTTAAAGCAGAATTAAGTAAAAACGAGAGAAATGATATGCAATGGGAAATGTATATGAATTTAGCAACAGATCTTTTACTTAAATTTGGTACATATGAAGAGAAAAGAGAAAGATATTTAGAAATGGCTGATCTTTATCACTATTTAGATGATACTAATGAAGCTTTAAAATATTTAAGTTTTGCTATAAAAGAAGTGGATAATTTATATTAATATAGAATTAAGGAGTTATATTAAATTAACTTTTTATACACTTTACAAACATTATGAAGAGAATATCTAGATGAGCTTTAGAATTTAAATTATTATGAAGAAGATATTACGTTAAAAAGCTGAGACTGTTCGAAGCGAAGCAAGTTTCGAAGCTTTAGTAATATATTCGGAATAATGATTATAAATTCTTAGCGAAATCTAGTAATTCTCGGAATATGTTTGTAAAGTGTATTACTAATTTTGATGTAACTACTTAATTTTATTTTAAAATGAAAGAAGAGCTAGAATTTAACATTCTAGCTCTTTTCATATATATTTAATCTCTATAAAATAAGTCCATTGTTTGTTGTAAAAAACTTAATTTGCAATTAAAACAATTTAAATTAATCGGTCTAAAAAACTTTTTTAGCCTTGCCATAAAAAATACCTTCTTTCATATCTTCTCTTTTCTTCTATATTTATATTATATACCTATTTCCTTAATAAAATAATTTGCATGTATGTTTAAAAAAATGTACAAATGTAAGGAAAGTTTTTAAGGAAAATATTTGAAAAAGGCAAAAAAGTACTCTTTTTTCATGGTTATTATACAATATTAAACTTTTTTTAGTATAAATAGTTCTGCACAATATCCTTGAAGAGTTGTTTGTATATTTAAAATAGTATTTTTTTTGGCGTACTTAAATTCTATTTTAGGATAGGAAGCTTGGAATAATATATCCTTTTCTGCTTTTCTTAATCTTTTAGGTTTTCCCATGGAAAGCCAGTAATTAAATGAAGAGCCAAAGTTCTCCCCTATGGTGTATTTAGTTATTCTAACATCGCTATCTAAATCAAGTAAGTTTAAGGAAAGTTTTTTATCTACCAAGTCTTTAACCCCTCTTAACTTAGTAAAGTTTTTAAAATCTATAAGGGAATCAATTTCATCATTATAGGTATATACAAGAAGTTGATATTCATCCTCTGACTTAGTTAGTATATATCCATCTCCCTTATAAAGAAGTGTGTCTCCTAGTTTGCTTAAAAAATAGTAAGCATAATAAGAGGGTTTTTTAATTCCTTTATCATTTACCATTGCTGGATAGCCAAAGAAAACTTCATTTGTAATGTCAATTTGTCTATCTAAGGCATCAAAGGCTTTTATAAAGTTTAATTTGCTTCCTGAGCTTACAGTATTATGAATTATAAATGGAAGCATATAAGCTGTGTCATATATTAAATCTATTTTATTGTTTGGAGTATAAAGTTCATTTACTAAATTTAAATCCTTAGATTCAAACAATTCAATTAAAGAATTCTTTAGATCCTCATTAAATGTAGAGGTAAATTGGAATTTTAAATCTGTTAATTCAAAACTTTCTACCTCGCTAAAAAAGTCTATAAAGGATTTTATAACATCTAAGAAATTATCCTTAGAATATCCAGAATCATCTAGGACTATTAAAGGGATTAAATCTAATGAAGATATATATTCAAAAATATCAAAGGTTCTAGTCCAGTTAAAGAATTTTGAACCAGGGAATATGCCCATATCTGATGAAAATACATGTAGAAGTCTTATATAGTTATACCCTATATGATCTTGAAGATCTTCAACAATATCTTGGTTATCTTCTAATAATAAGTCAAAGGCATCTCCTACATTAAGAACTTCTTTAAAGTATTTATTAAATTCAGTGCCTTCAGTATTCATATTAAAAGTAAGCTTATGAATCTTATCTTCATAATTAAATCTTGGATAATCATCTAAGTAATAAGAAAGTTCCTCAAGACTATCACCTAAGGGATAGTATGTTATTTCTTTTTGTTTATTATATTCCTCTTCACTTATTTTATGTTTTTTTCTAAATTGAAGAGGAGTGCAATTATAATAGGCCTTAAAATGTTTATTAAAATAACGAGTATGAGAAAAGCCTATTTCATAGGATATTTCAGATAAGGACTTATCAGTATCTAAAAGAAGTTTTACTGATTCTTCAACTCTAGTTAAGTTTAGAAGGTCTGTAAAGCTTAGTCCTGTTGCATATTTTATTTCATGGGAAAGATAGTGAGTACTAAGAAACTCAGTATTAGCAATATCCTTTAAGGTTATATTCTTATTGTAGTTATTATATATATACTTAGAAATTCTATGGTACCTTTCTAGGAGCATATTATTCTCATGAATTTCATCATTATCATATAAAAGATAGTGGAAATTATTTAAAAGGTGGAATAAAAGCTCTACTAGGGATTTTTCTATATATTTATCATAATCATCTACTTTTTGAGCTTCTTCACATAATATAATGGATAAAAATACTCTAAGTTTATCGTAAGATTCATCACTTTGAGCACCTTCATCAGAGGTGTTAGTATAGAAAAACATATTTTCTATATCGCTATAGTATTTTTCAAAAAAGTGTGGATCTATTTTAAATATTAAAACTCTGTTATCCTTATTAGAATAAATTCTATGAGTTTGTTCTGTGTTTACTATTTCAATTTCATCTTCTTGTATTTCATAACTGTCAGTATCTATATCTACTTTTATGCTGCCCTTAAGAACATAAAGTATTTCTATTGCATCATGCCAATGCAAGGGGTAGTTTTTTATGTTTACATAAGATATGGTTACAGGTATGTCTGAAGGGAAATTAACATATTCTTTTCTCACTTAAAAAACTCCTTTATATAATAGGATTAAAC
>OGSC01000776.1_pt1 | contig 10495 bp, 8 predicted proteins | sample 1573751 | NCBI WGS metagenome assembly OGSC01 (sample SAMN03295840, study PRJEB24534) | human gut metagenome | isolation source: fecal sample 8 from infant 5 | host: Homo sapiens | place: USA: Pittsburgh, PA | collected 2014-07
CCCTAATCCTATAACTACCTCATTTAAATGTAAAAGACCTATGCTCATAAATATACATACACTTATATGTTCTTCTGACCTTGCTATTCCTATTTTGCCACCTACATTTAATCCATTAGCCTTTTCCATAATTTGAAGTAAAGCTTCTCTTGTAGCTCCAACTACGGCTCCATCATCTACATGACAATCTTTTATAAGTCCACATCTCTTGGATGCTACTAATGCTCTTTCTATTATTTTGGTCATAGATGAATTTATATTACCACCTACATCCACTGCTGTAGCTAAGATATCTTTTGCCTTAAATTTTTCTATTAATATCTTTTCTTCCTCTCTTGAAGAAATTGCCATTTTAACTGAAGCCTTAGCTACTTTTTCACTTTGTATTTTCAAAATAATACCCCCTATTATAGGATTTTTATATAAATTTTAGTTTTTATTATATTAATTAGGTAAATTTTTAGATAATTTCTATAAGAATATAAAATTGTAATTTAACTATATTATGTACATAAATTATACCATTATCAATACATTTTCAAAATAAAATTTATCATAGATCATTTTTTAATGATAATTTATTTATATAGTTCCATAAATTTATTCCATAATTCTTCATTACATTGTTTTAAATTTATTACTCTAAAATTATTCTTATCTACAAAAGCTTGAGTAGTGCTACCCTTCGCTAATAATTCATTGTTTTCTTTTTTTATAATTTTATAACTAAATATGATCTTTACTGGGGTTAATTTTTCTATAGAAGTTTCTATAATAATCTCATCCTCATATTTTGCTGGTTTCATATATTTACAATAACTCTCTGTTAAAGGCATCATAACTCCTATGTTTTCTATGTCTGTATATTTCATACCTGTAGCCTTTGTAAATTCTGTTCTTCCTATTTCAAACCATGGATAATAATTAGAATGATGTACTACCCGCATTTGATCTGTTTCTACATATCTAACTGTTGTTTCTGTTCTATTAATATACATATTATTCTCCTTTAGTAATTCATTATATAAATAGCATTACTAAAACCTATCATGTAGATGTTCTAGTAATGCGTATTTCTTAAGTTGAAGTGATAATTTATTTATATATTAAAATAAATCTTTAAACTTATCTCCAAATAAATCTCCTAAAGTTACATCATCTTCTCTAGAATCATCATACTTTGAAAAATCTTCCTTTGGTTTGTCTATTGCTTCTTTTATACTTAGTGACATTCTCTTTTCATCTGAGTTTAATTCTAATACTTTTACTTTAACTCTATCACCTATATTTAAATTTTCTGATGGTTTAGCTATATTTTCGTCAGTTATTTCTGATATATGAACTAACCCTTCTATACCCTTTTCCACTTCTACAAAGGCTCCAAAGTTCAATAATTTAATTACTGTTCCTTCTACTACACTACCCACAGCATATTTATCCTTTGCTGTATTCCATGGATCATTTTTAACATCTTTTAAAGATAGAGCTATTTTTTTAGTATCCTTATCAAAATCTAAAACATAAACCTCTACTTTGTCTCCTATAGATACTACTTCTGAAGGATGGTTTACTCTTCCCCAGGATAGCTGAGAATTATGAACTAATCCATCCATTCCACCTATATCTACAAAGGCTCCAAATTTTTCTAGTCTTCTTACAACCCCATCTATCTTTTGTCCCTTTTCTAAACTATTCCATAATTCTTCTTTTCTTTTGGCATCTTCTTCTTCTTTTACTATCCTACTAGATAAAACTACTTTTCCCTTTTGTTTATCTAATTCTATTAATCTTCCCTTTACTGTTTCATCTTTAAATACGTTTAAATCTTTAACATATTTATTATCTATTTGAGAAGCCGGTACAAATACTCTTATACTTTCTATATGTCCTATAGCTCCACCTTTTATTATCTCTTCTATTTTGATTTCTAGTATTTCTTCCTTTTTAAAGGCTTTTTCTAAATTTGACCATGCTTCTATAATTTCTGCTTTTTTCTTAGATAAAAGTACATTTCCTTCACCATCATTTACTTCTAATACACAAATAGAAATTATATCATCTTTACTTATTATGTCTTTAAGATTTACATCTTCATTATCTACAACTTCTTTTTTAGGCAATATTCCATCAGATATGTATCCTATATTTAATACGGCTTCTTTATCTGAAACTGAAATTACTTTTCCTTTTAATAGTTCTCCTTTATGAATTCTTTTCATTGAAGAATTTATTTCTTCCATCATATCCTTCATTGTTATTTCTTCTGACATAAAAAAACAACCCCTTACTTTTCTTTTTATACTAATACAATTAATATAATTTTACCATAATTTAAAGCATATACATATATAAAAATAGTATATGCTTTAAACGTACATTTTAGTAAATAATTAAATAATCTAGTTCTATACAATAATTAAAGCTCTTATACCAATATTACCTCTCTTTATAATCATTTAAATCATTCCTTAACCAAGTTCCTTCATCTTTCTTCAACACATTAAATCTTAAAGTGATATAATCTTCCTTATGGGTAAAAATTATATGTGATTTTTATCTAAAATAAAAAAGTATAGTCAAATTAATAAATAAAATGACTATACTTTTAATTATTTCACTAAATCTTTTATATTTAAATGATTATAATACTTATATTATTTTTTACTAGACAACTCTAGTAAAAGTTTAATATTTTTCAACTCATAATTATTTAATTCTGAATCTGCACCTTTAAAGCTTTCATCTTTAACATACCAATTTTTATTACTAAAATAGCTTTTAAAAGGTTCTTCCTTAAAGGCATATCCGTATCTTGCATATATTTCATTTCTAATTAGATCCAATGTATATTTATCATAATTTTTTAATTCATCCTCTGTTAAGTATCTTTGATTACTTTGAGGGACAATATATCCTTGAAGATTATTATATTCATTATGATTCTTATAATAAACATCGCCTAGACTATTTACATGACTTTCTCCTATTGTAGGATTTGAATTTTTATAAGTATATTGGCTTGAAGAATTGTCTTCAAACTGTTTTTTGTCTTCTGTATTAAGTTTAGTTAATAATTCATTATATTTGGCAAACTCTTTAATATTGTAGCCATTTTTCTTTGCTTTTTCTAATAACTTAGCACATTCTTCATAGTTTTCTTTTTGAAAACTATCATTAGCTTTATAACTAAATATTTTATTAAGTACTTTCTTTTTATCTTCTTCTTTTAATTTATAAACTCCAGATAATTTTTCTTCAAAATCCTCTGTATTTTTAACAGTTTCATAAATTTCATTTATTATTTCATCTTTGTATTTATAGCCTAATGCTTTATTATAATTACGTATTTTTTCTATTTCGGACATTTCCTTGTCTGCCTTTTTTATATAGTGATTACACATTATATTATCTTTAAATAGAAATGCTGTTATAAAGCATATCACTATAACAAAAATGGATGTAAAAACTAAAATCTTCTTATTTTTATTACCATAGTCTTCATCATCATCTTCTTCAAAATCATCATTTTCCATTTCATCATAGTCTTCTTTAGAAAAACTTTCTCTGTTTCTCTCTTTAACCATAGTTTTATAAGTTTTTTCTAATTCATTGTGAACATCCTCTGAATTAATTAATATAGTAGACTCATCTATATTATTTTTATCTTTTAGTTTGTCCATTTCTTCTTCAGATGTATTTTCTTTTTCCAAAGTTGTTTCTTCTAAGGTTTTTTCCTTTGGATGTTCTTTAATTACCTTTGTACCACACTTTTTGCAAAACTTATCTTTGTCCTCTAACTTTGTTCCACACTTTTCACAGTAACTCATATTCCCCTCCATTTTACTTTACTATTACTGTTAGCATTAATTGCCCATCTGGTTTTCTTATAAATTTATAAGTATTTTTAAAATCCTTTGTACTAGTATTGCCATGTCCTTTAGTTATATCATATATTTCTTTAGTTACAACTGTACCTTCATTAGTATCGAAGATAAAGCTTAGTATTTCTAGTACTAAAAAATCTTATGTAATATTAGCTTCATATATATATCTTTACCATCTAATCTTAAACCACATTTAGGACAAAACTTTATGCATCTCCTCCTTTTTTAGCTTATAACTTGTTCATAATTTATTTCTATTTTTTAAAAATTATATGCATATTATATCATAAACTCATACATATCCCATTATTTTATACATTTTATTTTAAAAGATTATCCTTTATGTTATAATTTAGTAGCATTATTTGTTAACTTTTTTTTAATACTATTAATACTAAAGAGGTGATTTTATGTTTTGTTCTAATTGTGGAAATAAACTTCCAGAGGATGCTCAGTTTTGTACAAACTGTGGTTCTCCTGTAGCAGGTAATAAACCAACAAATTTTAAAGATGGGAAAGCTAAAAATGAATTTACTAATTTTTTAAATTTTTTTATTAATTCTTTAAAAAATCCTGTAAATAAATTTAATGAATCTATAAAAAATATGAATCTTTCTATAACTTCTTTGTACTTTGTAATTCTTACATTAATATCTGGACTTATAACCTCTTTTTCAATAAAGAAGTTTATATCTGGATTCATAACTTTCTTTTCAAGTTTTATAGATAACGCTTTATCCTTTCATGAGCGAGCAGCACTATCTACAGAAATTCAAGCAATGATATCCAAAATGATACCTGTTTCAAAACTATTATTTTGGTATGTTTTAGGTATTGTACTATTCTACGGATTAATAATGTTAACTATGTATGTAATAGTTACTTTAATAATGAAAAAACAAATTAAGTTTGAAAGTTATTTAAAGGTTTCTTTAATATCTCTTGTAATATATTCAACTTTTACAGTATTGGCAGTTATAGTAGCATTTTTAAGTTCCATACTTTCTATGTTTGTATATTCTTTAGGTCATATACTTGTTATAGTTGTATTATATAATGGCTTTAAAAATATAATGGAAGATAACTCTAAAACTCCTTACATATTCTCATTTTCTTATATAGTAGCTATGAACTTATCCTATTATTTTGTATTTAAATCCATAGTAGAATACTATCTTATGGCTATAAAAAATAATATTTTTTAAAGTTCATATTAAAACAAAGGATTTACTGCTAAGTATAAAAACATCACTTAGCAATAAATCCTTTTTAACTATTGAAAAAATTAAGATATACATTTTCTCCTTCTTTTAAAATTCCATTTTTACTATTAGAATCTTGTACTACTATAGTTTCATCTTTAGTTTCTACAAAATAATTTACATAAGATCCTAAAAATTGTTTATATTTAATCCTACCTTTTTTATCTCCCCGACTCTTATTAATTGTTATTTGTTCTGGTCTTATAAGTTCTATTTTATTATTTATATTAACTTTATTTATATTTCCTATAAAAGATGCTACAAATTCATTCTTAGGATTATTATATATTTCCTCTGGAGTTCCTACCTGAATTAATTCTCCTTTATTCATTACTGCTAAATAATCAGCAATACTTAAAGCTTCTTCCTGATCATGAGTTACAAATATCATAGTCATATTAAACTTACTTTGAATTTCCTTTATTTCCTTTCTCATTTTCACCCTAAGCTTAGCGTCTAAATTACTTAAAGGTTCATCTAATAAGAGCACTTTAGGATTAAGTATTAATGATCTTGCTAATGCTACTCTTTGTTGCTGTCCTCCACTTAATTGAGATATTTTTTTATTTTTAAATTCAGATAATCCTATTATTTTTAAATATTCTTCTCCTTTTTTTAAAGCTTCTTTTTTACTATATCCTTTAAATTTTAATCCATAAATTATATTTTCCATTACATTCATATGAGGGAAAAGAGCATAGGATTGAAAAACTGTAGAAACAGGTCTAACTTCTGGTGAAACCTTTGAGATATCCTCATTTTCTATTATGATACTACCCTTATCCTGTTTTAAAAATCCACCTATCATTTTAAGGGTAGTAGTTTTACCACAACCACTTGGACCTAAAAGGCATAATAATTTACCCTTTTCCAATTCTAAATTAATATTATCCACTACTTTTATATTATTAAAAGCTTTAACTAAATTTTTTATCTTTAGATACATCTTTTCCTCCTATAATAAACTTTGTAAACAATATATTCGTAATAACCGTAATTATAATTATTAATGATGCCATAACAGAGCCTACACCATACTCACCACTTTGTATAGCATCAAACATTTCCACTGTAGCTACCTTTTGCCCTGGATATATTAAAAATATTATTGCTCCTATAGTGGTCATAGTAGATGTAAAATTATTTATAAAACCAACTAAAAAAGCTGGTTTTAGCATAGGCAATATTATATCCTTAATTATAAATATATTAGATGCTCCTAAATCTTTTCCCGCTTCTTCTATTTGTGAATCTATTCCAGATAAAACTGCTGAAGATACCTTAGTAGTCATAGGAATTTGTTTAAATATACAATTTGCAATTACTATGAAAGCTGTGCCTGTAAATTCCAAAGGATATTTATTAAATGCAAATATATATCCTATTCCAAAAAATGTTCCAGGAATTATATAGGGTAATGTAGATATAAAATCTATAAATTCTCCACCTATAACCTTTCTTCTATCCACATAATAACATATAAAAATCCCTAATAGACTACCTATTAATCCAGTAATTAATGAATATATTATGCTTCTTCCAAAGCTACTTAAATTATATTCATAAACCCTTTTTATACTATCTAAAGTAAAATGCATTTTATTAAATTTATATTTTGTTATAGCACTTAAAAATATTGATGTATATTGCAATGCCATTACTAATAAAAATAAACAAGTGATTATTTTTAAAATAATAGCGAAAGTTCCCTTTAATTTATATTCATATCCTTCAGAAAAAAGTTTTTTACTATCTTTAGAAAACACTTCAAATTTATTTATGTAAAATCTATATATTAAAAAAGCTATTAAAGAGGGTATTAATATAAGTACACTCATTGCTGCAGCCATAGCGAAGTTTCCATTAGCTATTATATTCATATAAACTTCTGTAGATAAAACTTGAAAGGAACCTCCTATAATCATTGGTGTTCCAAAATCTGATAAACTTCTTACAAAAGCTAACAGAGCAACAACTATTATACCTGGTTTTATAATTGGTAAAACTATTCTTATTAAAGTATAATTAAGACCTCCTCCTAAATCTAAAGAAGCATCTATGAAATTTTTATCTACTCCCCTTATTATACCTATTAATAATAAGGACGACATAGATACCAAACCTAAGGTTTCCATTATAACAATGCCCTGCCAACCATATGTATTAAGAGTTAATTTTAAAATTCCATGAGTTATAAAACCTCTTCTTCCAAATAAATTTATGTATGCTAGTGATGACACAAAGGGTGGTGATATCATTGTAAGCATTAAAGTAACTGTGATAATTTTCCTTATCCTACCTGATGAAAAACTAGCATAAAGAGCAATAGATATAGAAATTAAAGTAGTAAATATTGTACACACTAACGCTATAAACACACTATTATATATAAGTTTTTTATTATTTTTAAATACATCTTTATATAAATTCAAGGTAAAATTACCATCTCTTAAAAAACTTTCTTTTATGACACAAATAATTGGCCAAAATATAAATAAAAGTACTAATAATATTATTAGTATTATTAGAAATTTATCTAAAATATTATAAAATTGGGTATCTAGCTTATTAGATACCCTTAATTTTTTCCTATTCATATTACTTGTTACCTATCATGGCTTTCCACTTATCAAGTATTTCTTTTCTGTCTTTTCCAAAAGAAGATAAATCCTCTTTCATTAATTTATCCTTTGGTACTTTTAAATCTATGCCTTTAACTCCTGGTTTAACAAGCATAGCTCCATCTTTTCCATCTATTTTAGCTAGTTCTTCTTGGGTTTCTTTCTCTAATACCCAGTTTTCAAATATCTTAGCACCTTCTAGATTGCTGGCATTTTTAAATATAGCCATTCCTTCTACAACCCATGGTATTCCATCCTCTGGATATATAACTTGCATGTTTTTTTCTTTTTCTAATTTTACTATAGAATTATCTATATAAGTTATGCCTATAGCTACCTCTCCTGCTGTAGTCTTTAGTTTTGGATCCTTACCTCTTTTAGAGTAGTAAGATATATTTTTATTTAAATTTTCAAAGTACTTCCAACCTTCATCTTTTCCTTTTTGTTGTAATAAAGCATTTACTACTGCATAATTTGTACCAGATACTGCTGGATTAGACATTAGTATCTCATTTTTATATTCTGGTTTAACTAAATCATCCCAATTTTTAGGTACCTGTAGATTTTTTTCTTTAAGTACATCTTTATTAACTAAAAAACCTACTATTGTTAAACCTTTTCCCATCCAATATCCTTCTTTATCTTTGTATTCTTCTTTTATATCTTTAGATTCTTCTGGTATGTATTTTTCTAATAATCCTGAATCTTTCGCATCCATAAATGCATCCAATCCACCACCAAACCATACATCAGCCATAGGCTTTCCACCTTCAGCCTTAGTTCTTGATATAACTTCTCCTGAAGACATAGATAAAAACTCAACTTTTATGCCAGTTTCTTTTGTGAATTTTTCAAATACTGGCTTATAGTCTTCTGATGTAGCAATGATTTTTATAGTGCTGCCTTTTAAATCTTTTTTCTCCTCTGTATTTTTAGTTTCTTCTTTTTTTGAACCACAGGCAACTAATCCTAATGTCAAAATTCCTATTAGAAATACAGAAACTATTGATCTTAATTTTTTCATTTTCCCCCTCCTCTTAAATTAAATACTTCAAAAATAAATAGTTACATTAACGTATTTTACATTTTTCTCTATATGTTTTCATTATTTGATTAACGTCTTCAAAAATTATTATATCACGCTTAATATTGACAGGTTATTGCATTATTTTATCAGTATAGCTTCAACTATAATTAATATTTATAATCTGTTAAACTGACCAGCTTTAACCAATTAATATATTATAACCTTAGTGAACATAAGTAGAAAAAAAGACTGCTACACAAAGTGCAACAATCTTTTTTATAAATTTATTTTATTTTGATAATTATTTCTTAAATAAACTCCTATAAGTTTTATATGAAATAATATATTCTTTGCCAAACAAATATAACCACATATTGACTTCACTTCATTATGCAATTAATTCTTTTAAATTTATTAATTTATTGGCTTGATTTTCCTTTACCCAATTAAATACCATACAGGAATCTAGGGATGGATTATACATATTAACCATTTTATCCTTTAGCATACTTTTTAAATTATAAGCTGCATAAATAAAGGCTGCTCTTTTCTTATCTATATCCATAAACTTTCTCATGTTTATTAGCCCTGCTGCAACTCCTGCAACAAAAAAACTAGGATTATAAGACACATTACGCATATCTGAAACTATTATTTTTAAATTTTCCCTTAAAAGTGGCATAAGCTCTCTTAAAAGACTCATTCCTTTTCCGTCTGGTATATCTACTTTTAATATATCTTGGCTTACACTTTTACATACTTTAAGCCATTGCTGTCTATGTTTTACTTCATATATGTCTAGATAGTCTCCTAATGTTATAGCTTCTAAACATCTTAAATCATGAAATACATTACAATCCTTAAGCAAATCAGAAAAATCTATTATAATAGGTTTTTCTTCTGTTATTATTACGTTATCTCCTTGAAAATCTCCATGCGCATAGGAAGTTAAACAGGTTATTTTTAAATCTCCCCAAAAATTTTCATCATTAAAATAATAATAGGGATTAGGTAATATTTCTTCAGTACCATCTATGGATACCCATTGAATATCCTTTGAAACACCTATACTCTTAAAAGCTTCTTTATACTTTTTATCCATATACCTATAAGCCATCTCATTTTTTACTATTTCCATAGGAGTTAAATATTTTTTCTTATGCTCCTTATTCCAAGTAAAACAAAACTTACCTATTTTTGATATAACATTTTTCTTTAATTCTTGTTCACTTAAAACCTTATCTAAAAAAGTTTCAATATTATATATATTATCACCAGCTAAGTCATATAAATTAGCACTTATCAATTTATTATTATAGGTTATGTTATAGCTACATATTAATTCTGCTATATACTTTTGCATATTATTATTGGTAGCTACCTTATAGGCTTCATTAAATACTTTGGCTTCTTTACAATCAGTAAATTTCATAATTCCTACTTTATTGTCTTCTCCATATTCTACTAAAAACACTAATGCTTTAGATCTTCCAGATTTAAATTGTTTTAATATTTCTACGGGAGCTATTTTATCATTCTTTTCGTTACTTTTATTATTTACCTCATTTATTAATCGAAGTATATCCATTAAATCTATTCCTTTCAAATTTATAATATTTTGATAGACATTTATTTATTTGAATATAACTTTATTTTAAAACTAATAAATTAAATAAATTTAAATATTAACTTAACTTATTA
>OGSC01000777.1_pt1 | contig 10494 bp, 7 predicted proteins | sample 1573751 | NCBI WGS metagenome assembly OGSC01 (sample SAMN03295840, study PRJEB24534) | human gut metagenome | isolation source: fecal sample 8 from infant 5 | host: Homo sapiens | place: USA: Pittsburgh, PA | collected 2014-07
ACTATATTTTTATTCAGTATATTAAAATTAAATATATTTATACATACTTTCTTTTTATATAAAAAGTAAAACTGTAATTAAAATTGATATTTAATTGCAGTTGAAAGCAAATAATTATTCTTGTATAATTAAAAAGTAATTAATAAATATGCAAAATAGGAGTGAAATCATTGAGAATATTTAAAGAGAATACAATTGAAAAGGAAATAATAAAAATATCACAGAATTTTCATGATGAAAATGTACATGCTTTAGATGAAGTAGAAAAGTCTACAAGTAAAAATAAAATAGTAAGATTTACTGCGGGTATAGCTAAAATAGTACGAGTTATATCTCCTAAGGTAAAAAAAATGATAAATGGAATATTATCAATTACTACTAGAATAAGTACATTCTCTGTGAACTTAGATTATTCTGGAGAGCATCTTAAAAAATCAGCGGATAAATTATATAATTCTTCTGGAGTTTTAAACTCATCTATTAAAGAAGTAAAGGAGGCTATGCAGCAGATAACATTAGCTATTGAAGATGACGCAGAAACCGTTGAGTACATAAGTAGTGGTAATATAGAATTAATAAAACATATGGATGAAAATAAAAAGAATTTAGCACTTGTAAAAAATGTAAATAAAGAATTGGAATTTAAGGCTCAATCTATGGAAAAAGATATGACAGAGTTAAATTCTATATTGGAAAATATGAAAACTATAGTTACTGGTATGAGTGAAATAGCATCAAAAACTAATCTATTAGCTTTAAATGCTAGTATAGAAGCTGCAAGAGCAGGAGAAGCTGGAAAAGGTTTCGCTGTGGTAGCAGAGGAGGTTAGAAAGCTCTCCGAAAGTACATCGAAACAATTAGAAAAGATGGAGGAATTTGTTAATGATATAGGAACTTGCTCTACTAATAGTAGCAAAAGTGTAAAGGATACAATAGAAAGTATAGATAAATTAGGAGAATATACAGAAGCTATATCTGCATCATCTTCTAAAGTTAGAGAATCTATAGATACTGAAGTAAAGAGCATAGAACTTTTGGCTGCAAGTATGGAAGAAATAAATGCTTCCAGTGAAGAGATAAATAGTAATATGGATATTATAGGTGAAAATGTACAAGAAGTAAGTAATGAAGCTGCTGCCTTAAGTGAAAAATCTTTAGAAATAAAATATCTAGCAGATGAAATGGATAAAATAGATGATGAAATGTCTAATTTGGCTAAACTAAGTGGTGATATAACTGGGGAAAATCACTTTAAGATTACAAATAAAGATTTTATTGTGGCCATAAATAATGCTATAAAGGCCCATGAAAATTGGGTAGAGCAGCTCCAAAATATGGCTATGGAAAATAAAATAAAGCCAATACAAACGGATGGACAAAAATGTGGATTTGGCCATTTCTATAATTCTGTTATGCCAAGACATGAGGGAATAAAAGAAATTTGGATTAAAATAGATAATATACATAAAGAGTTACATAAAGTAGGGGAAGTTGTAAAAAACGATATAAAGAATGGAAACACAGAGAAGGCTAAAGAAAATAGCAAAAAAGCCACACAGTTGTCACAAACAATTATAAATATGTTGTCCAATATAAAATCCATTGCCACAGAAGTTGATAAAGAGGGTAATTTGGTTTTGTAATAATTGAATTTTATAAAGGATCCATGAAATATAATTGATTATATCAATTGTTTTTAATATAATATTTAATGCATTATAAAAATATAATGTGGGTGGGAGAGGGATAAAAAGAAAAGGACGAAGGAGAAGTGAAAAATAAATTAAACAGTTTATTCAATCTTAAAGAGTATAACACTACAGTTAAAGGAGAAATATTAGCAGGTCTCACCTCATTTTTTGCAATTGTATATATAATTGCTGTAAATGCATCTATATTATCTGATGCAGGTCTACCTTTAGAAGGTGCAATAATAGCTACCGTATTATCTTCCTTTGTAGGATGTATATTGGTAGGATTTATAAGTAATGCTCCACTAATTTTAGTTCCAGGCATGGGAGTTAATGCTCTTTTTTCCTATACCATTGTAGGTTCTATGGGGCTTTCATGGCAGCAAGCATTAGCCGCGGTATTTGTATCAGGAATTGTATTTTCCATAATAGCCTTTACAAAGTTTTCTAAAACCCTTACAGAATCGATCCCAATTTCCTTAAAGGAAGCTATAACTGTGGGAATTGGGATTTTAATTACATTTATAGGATTACAGAAAAGTGGAATTGTAATAGGAAGTAATACAACTTTTGTTGCATTAGCACATTTTAATAATCCAATGGTGTATGTAACTTTTATTAATTTAATAATTACATTAATATTATTTATAAAAAATGTGCCAGGAAATTTTTTAATAAGTATGATAGTTGGAACGATTATATCATATTTTTTTGGACTTTTAGATATAGCAAAGCTTACTTTTTCAAACTTTTCACTAGGTGCTTATAAAGAGCTTTTCTTTAAAATGGATTTTAGTAGTATTACTTCTATAACCTTTTGGATAGGAGTATTTTCATTAACACTAGTGCTTGTATTTGAAAATTTAGGGCTTTTACATGGTCATATAAATGTTATGTTAAAGGAAGAAAATAAATTTAAAAATTCTTTTGAGGCCTGTTCATTATCTGCTATTACTTGTGGATTTTTGGGAACAAGTCCTACAGTAGCTACTATAGAAACTGCAGCTGGCATAACAGCAGGAGGAAAAAGTGGGTTAACATCTATTTTTACAGGGATTTTATTTTTAGTATCTCTATTTTTACTTCCAATTATAAAAATTATACCTAATAGTGCCATTTCTCCTATACTCATTGTTATAGGAGGATTAATGATAAAAAATGTCTTAAATATTGATTTTAATGATTTTTCAGAAGGATTCCCTGCTTTTTTAATTATAGTTATGATTCCACTAACTTTTAGTATTGTAGATGGTATGGCTTTTGGATTTATTGCTTATCCAATTGTAAAGTTATCAGGGAAAAAATCAAAGGAGATTTCTTATGCAATGTATATAATTTCAATTATGTTCTTGTTAAATTTTATATTGCATGCAGTAAGTTGAAATTATAATTGTTTATTTTAAAAATAAATAGTAAACTCTGTTTAATTATTGAAAAATATAACTAAACAGAGTTTTAATTTTGTTTCAAATATTTATAAAAAGTTGTATAATATTAATTTCTGATTATTTTGTATACTTATTGTAAATGAATACAAAATTTAATACTATTTGAAATGGGGAAAAAATATGGTATAATAAGAAAAAAATATGCACAAAAGGAGACGAATATGGAAGAAAAGACAATATTATCTAATTCTCAAATAAAGTCTAAAGCTAAAGAAGCCTTAAAGGGGAATTGGGGTACAGCAGTTATTACGTTCATTATATTTAATATAGTAATGTATTCTGTAACTTATGTATATAATATAAATCAAATTTCAAATTATATACATGATCCTTATTTAATTAGAGAGAATACAGGCTTTGGAGCATCTGGTATTATATTTTTTATAAAATTGCTTTTAGCAGGTCCTATGACCTATGGAATAACTAGATTTTCTATGAATTTAGTTAGAGATAAAAGCCATAAAATAGAAAATATATTTGAGGGGTTTAAACATTTTAGTGGAACTTTCATTATGAATATAGTTTTAGGTATATACAGTTTTTTATGGTCATTATTGCTTTTTATACCTTTCTTCGTAATTATTTTTGTTATGGTAATTAGAGAATTTTCAAAAACTAATATGAATTTTTATAGTAATGGTAATGATTTTAGTGGATGGATGATAGCAATTTTTATACTTTTAATTATAGCTTTAACTGTGGCCTTATCAATGATTTTATTTAGATATGCTATGACTTATTATATCTATATTGATAATCCTGATATGGGAGCTATGAAAGCAATTAAGGAAAGTGTTGCTATGATGAAAGGAAACAAGACAAGATTACTTTTATTATATTTAAGTTTTATATTGTGGTATTTATTAGGAATTATAACTATAAGTATTGCATTTTTATGGATAACTCCTTATATAAAATCTGCTGAAGCTGTTTTTTATGATGAGCTAAAGAAGAACAATGAATGTAATGCTGAAGAAGCAATAAGTACATTATAATTAAAATAATAAAATTTTTTGTTTATTGGTGCTTTTAAATGTGTACTGATGATTTAAAAGATAAAAACCTATGAAGTCCTTATAAGTTTAAGGATTTCATAGGCTTTTTAATTTTAAATTATATAAAATTAAATTAAAATGATTTACTATTTCATACTTACCTAAAATTGTTAAAGTATTACAAGTAAAATTATTATATATAGTAGTTACCCATTTATGATTTCTCCTCCATTTATATGTATTACTTCACCAGATACAAAGGAGGAACATTCATTAGAGGCTAAATATACATAGGTTGGAGCTAATTCGACTGGTTGACCGGGTCTTCCCATAGTTGTTTTAGAACCAAAGGTTTCTACATAATTAGTATCAAAGGAAGATGGTATAAGAGGAGTCCAAATAGGCCCAGGTGCCACAGCATTAACTCTTATACCTTTATTCCATAAAGATAATGCTAAAGAACGAGTAAAACTTACGATTGCACCCTTACTAGAAGAATAATCAATTAAAATTTCATGACCTTTGTAGGCTGTTATAGATGTTGTATTTATAATGGAAGCACCTCTATTTAAATGAGGTAAAGCTGCCTTTACTAAATAAAATATACTGAATATATTAGTTTTAAAGGTTTTTTCTAATTGTTCCTTTGTTATATCTTCTATGCTATTTTGAATGTATTGAACAGCTGCATTATTTACTAAGATATCTAGTTTATTGAAAGTATTTATAGTTTGATTTATAGCATCTATGCAAAAATTATCATCCGTAATATCTCCAGAAATTAATAAACACTTTCTACCTAAACTTTCTATTATAGCCTGAGTTTCTTTTGCATCTTTATGTTCATCAAAGTACACAATGGAAATATCAGCCCCTTCTTTAGCAAAGGCTATAGCTACAGCTCTACCGATGCCACTATCACCACCTGTAATTAAGGAAACTTTATTTATAAGTTTTTCGGAAGCTTTGTAGTTAGGATTGTCAAAAATAGGTTTAGGATTCATAATAGCTTCTATACCAGGTTGTTTTGGTTGTTCTTGACCAGGTACAGATTTAGGGAAACTGTTTATAAAATTCAAATCTTCATTCATATAATATCTTCCTTTCATTAAGTCTTGTTGTATTTTACATAGTTTGTTTAATAAATATAGAGTTATATCATTTATTATTAGTATTTATACATGAAAAAATTCTTACACTTATATAAGTTTTTTTAGGTTAGTTAATTGCTAATAGTGTAAATGTTAAAATTCAGTAATTGTAAATTATAATATGACAAAAGTAAATAAAGAAAAATAGTAATGGTAATATTTTAATAAAATTATAAAAATAAGAAAAAACACTATAATTTGATATATAAACTACCCTATTTTTATAACGATTTAATAAAATGTATAAAAATTAATTGTTAAACAAAAGAGGGGGAAATCATGAAAAGTATAAAATCAAAGGTCTTGTTTATTATATCTATTGTTTGTATAGTGAGTGTAGCTTTATGTTCTTCTGTAAGCTATTATTTTTCATATAAGGCAATAATGAAAGAATCAACTAATAAAGTTGCTATGGCATCACAAAAGTATTCAGAAATCATAGAAGGATGGCTTTTAACAAAGACAAAGTTTATAGATTCTATGGTAGTAGATGTTGAATATAATAATAAATATGATATTAATTATTTAAAGAAATATTTTAGAGAGCAAGCTAAAGGAAATAAAGATATTATATGTATATATGCAGGGTTTAATGATAATAAATTTGCATCTAGTGATGGATGGGTTCCATCAGCAGACTATAATTGTTCTGAAAGAGATTGGTATAAAGAGGTCATACAAAAAAATGGTATATCTTATTCTTCACCCTACATAGATGAAACAGTAAATAAAATGGTAGTAACTATAGGAAAACCTATTAAAAGCTCTGGGAAAGTAATAGGTGTTTTAGCTATAGATATAAGTTTAGAAGATCTTAAAAATATAGTTCAAAGGGCTACACCTGTAGAAAATAGTTATGGATTTTTATTAGATGCAAATAATGATTTTGTAGTTCATGCAAATAAAGATTTTCAACCTAATGAAGAAAAGAAATTTAATGTAACTCAAGTTATGGATGGATCTTTAAAAGACATAGGTTCCTTAAATTCAAGTAGTAATAAAGTCTTAATGTTAAAAGATTATGATAAAAAAGAGAAAGTTTTTGCAAGGACAATGATACCATCAGCTAAATGGTCTATAGGGTTTTCTGTGCCTTTATCAGAGTTTAAAAAACCTTTAAATAATATAATAATTGCATTTATATCAATTACGATTTTATGTTTAATAGGGGCCACATTATTTGCAATATATTCAGCTAAAAAAATATCTGATCCTATTTTAAAAATAACTGAATTGGTAAATGAAACTAAAAGTTTAGATTTAAAAGATAACAATAATTATGATCATATAAATTCATATAAAGATGAAATAGGAATTATAGGTAAAGCAGTTATTCATCTAAGGGAAGAGTTAAGAAATATTATAGAAAAATTAAAAATTTCTTCTAATGATGTTTTAAAGTATTCACAATCAATAAATGAATCTACAGGAGAAACAGTACAAGCTATAGAGGCAGTATCAAAAACTGTAGATGAATTGGCACAGGGTTCTGTAGATCAGGCTAAAGATGCACAAAATGGTTCCGAAAGATTATTTACTTTAGCAGAAGAGATTAAAATAACAGATGAAAGTGCGGATTTAGTAAAAAAATATTCCTTAGAAACAAAGGAAAATAGCCAAAAGGGCATAGTAACCATGGAAAAGACTATAGAAAAATTTAAGGAAAACAATAAAGTGAATAAAGAATTAGGAAATAACGTAGATATGTTAGCAAATAAGTCTGGCTCTATAGGAGAAATAATAAGTTCTATCCAATCTATTGCAGAGCAAACCAATTTATTAGCCTTAAATGCAGCTATAGAAGCAGCTAGGGCAGGAGAGGCGGGAAAAGGTTTTGCAGTAGTAGCAGAAGAAATAAGAAAACTAGCAGAACAAACTTCTACTTCCACTAAAGAAATAGAGAATATAGTGCAGGAAATACAATTTGAAATCAATAAAACAAAGAATAATATGGATGTATCTCAAAGAGTAGTAGAGGAAGTGAATGGGGCTATGGATATATCTAAAAAATCCTTTGATAACATCACAAATTCCATAGAAAGTATAGTAGAACAAATAGAACTATTAGTGCAGAATGTTAAAAAGGTAGATTCAGATAAAGATGAAGTCTTATCAGCTATCCAAGGCATATCTGCTATAGCAGAAGAATCTGCGGCATCCACAGAGGAAGTGTCCGCTACCGTTGAAGAGCAGGCAGCTTCTATGGAAAGCATAGCTCAAACTGCAGAAAACTTAAAAGAAATAGCAAGTACATTAGATACTGTAGTAAATAAATTTGAAATTTAAATAGGTGTTATAAAACCCCATGGGAATCCATGGGGTTTTTCAATAATATGAGCATGGTTTCAAATCTTCTTATTTATTTTGTTTTTTTATGTAGTACAAATATGAATTTATTATATTGACTTTAATATTCTAAAGAAATAATAGTAGCTAGTTTATATATGTACTTATCATATATAAACTAGCCACTTAGTAAGTTCTAATTTAATAAACTCATTTTCAACTATTTGAATATGAACAACCATCCTTTCTATAAAATTTATTTAAAATCTTAATTACAACCGACAGGCAAACATAAATCTAATTTTTCTAATTTAACATTAAACAAATTCAATACTCCAAATATATACACATATCTGGTTAATTTAATTATAGAAAACTTAAAGTATAAAATAATTTTTTCAGGGAATATATAATTTGAATTAGAACTTACTTAAATAATTTTTAAAGTTTAAATTCCCATTGGTCTATACCTCTTCTTTCTACAGTTTAAAATATTGAATAAAGTTTAAATTATTTGGTGGAATCACTCCAATCTTTTTTATTATCAATAGATAGGAACTTTAAATTTAAGAAAAGTTTTTATTAAATATTATCTATTGATTAATTAAATGATACTATATATACATAGAAAAGTCAATATTCAGAATAAATAAAATATTGTAAAAATAATTTATTTAGCAAATTTATTTTCTAATAGAATTCTAATAGAAAAATGAACCTTGATAATTTTGATGTTTTAAAATTCATTTTATGGTATAATTTTTCGAGAATAAGTAAGTATATCTGCATATAGTTTTGTTTTACGAATATAACACAAAACTTTTCACCTCTTTTTATAAAAAAATATAAGATTTTTGAGTTTTAAAATTATGAAAATTATGCTATGTATATTGGTTGCTGCGGTTGTGAATGAAAAATTTCAAAAGCACAAGGATTTTCTATTAGAGTATAAGATTTTCTAAAAACAAGGTTAATAAGAGCTATTTCGGTAAGAAACCAAACCTCTAAGAAGTTGCTTATAAGGCTTGAATATTACCTTTAAATAAACCTTATTAGAAGCTAAAGATAATTTATATGTAAAATAATCAAATACAATTCCTTTAGTAGGCTAAAGGAGATATAAAAAGGAGATTTAAAAATATGACAATGGATACAAAACTTTTCCCAATAAAGTCAAAGGGTAAATATGGATATGTTAATGCTAATGGCGAAACTTGTATAGAAAATAAGTATAGTTATGCTGAAGAATTCATAGGAGAGTTAGCAGTAGTAGCTATAGACGATTATTTTGGGTTTATAGATAAAAAAGGGAATGAAATACTTAATATTGAATACGATGATGTTTATGATTTTGTAGAAGGATTGGCTGCAGTAGATAAAGGAGGAAAATTAGGTTATGTAGATGTTAGGGGTAATATAGTTGTAGCTCCTCAATTTAAAGAAGCTAATGATTTTAGTGAAGGTTTAGCTGCGGTACAATTGGGATATAAATGGGGATATATAGATAAAAAAGGCGATTTTGCTATTAAGGCTGAGTTCTTTGATGCTGGCGATTTTAGTGAAGGTTTAGCTATGGTTCAACCAGGAGGAAAGGTAGGATATATAGATAAACTAGGAAATAAGGTTATAGAAGCTAACTATGATTATGGTAAAAAATTTAGTGAAGATTTAGCTCCGGTTAAGTTAAGAGATAGATATGGATACATAGATAAATCAGGAAATATGGCGATAAAGCCTAAATATTATGAAGCTCATACTTTTAAAGAAGGGCTAGCTGCAGTAGAACTTATGGAACGGTATGGATTTATAGATAAAAATGGAGAGATAGTTATACCTACAAAATATCATTGGGTAGCTGATTTTTGTGAAGGTATTGCAGCGGTAAGTCTTGAAGAAAAATATGGTTTTATAAATAAAGAGGGTACAGAGATAATACCATTAAAGTTTGATGCTGTAGGTGATATTACTGAAGGTTTAATAGCTGTAGAAATAGAAGGTAAATGGGGATATATAGATAAGGAAGGTGAATTTATCATCAAACCTATTTATGATAAAGCAGAAAAATTTGTAGATGGAGTGGCAAAGGTTAAATTTGAAAATAGAGTAAAATATATAGATGAGAATGGAACTTATTTAGGAGTGAAAAATATTTAATAAAAATATTTTTTATATTTGTTTATCCCTATTTAGTTATGTCAAAGTCATAACTGAATAGGGATTTTATTTTTATAAAAAATCTCTATATTAAAAAACATATTTACAATATTTCTTATTTTATAATTTTGAAAATATAGTTTATTTTCTGCTAAAGGGTGTAAGCATAATTATTATATTCGTTAAGCTTTCCGCTATATATAATTTTTTTATTTTCATATATTCTAAAATCTTGAGGAGTTGTAAGACCAGGAGGTTTATTAAATAATTGTACACCGGATTCCATAAGTACATGAGAAACAAATTGAGAACAAAAATATTTATACTTTGTTTCTAATGGATAACCAATTATTAGGCCTAATATACCTAGAAGGTTATAACTATATTTATCACTTTCCTCTTTAAAATTTTCAATTATTTCTTTTAACTTATAATAGTTACTTTCCGTAATATCTAAGGAATATATGGTACATTCAGCATTTTTAAACTTAAGAAATGCACCCTTGTCCAAAGATTCTTTAACGAACCCTGCTATGAAGGGGTTATTAGGATATTTCCTACCAAAACTATACATTTCCCTTAATTCTTTATCAAAAGCTAAGGAAACATGGGAGTAAGGCTCCTTTGTATAAAACTTTATAAGATGTCCAAAATTTGAACCTGTCAATGATAGGACGATATATATTTGTTTGTATTTTTTCATAGCAACTCTCCTTTAAAAGAATAGATAAAAAATTATAATATAAAATAATTTTCTAGCTTATTATAG
>OGSC01000782.1_pt1 | contig 10427 bp, 16 predicted proteins | sample 1573751 | NCBI WGS metagenome assembly OGSC01 (sample SAMN03295840, study PRJEB24534) | human gut metagenome | isolation source: fecal sample 8 from infant 5 | host: Homo sapiens | place: USA: Pittsburgh, PA | collected 2014-07
TTGTATTATATTTTATCATAACATTATAAATCATAAAATTATATTTATATATTATGTGTGTTTTAATTATAGATTTATAGTTTAAAATCAATTAATCTTAAAAATACTTAAAGTAATTAATTGTGGATTAAATGCTTTTATGAGTAAATATATACATTATATTGAAATTAATATTTATAATGTATACAATTAAGCTATGATTTAATACATATTTGTAAAATAGTGCAAGGGTTATTTATATTCTACGTTGATTGGAGAGATATACATATGGATATGATTTTTGAGCTAGGAAAAGTAAATGATATTGATGAATTAGAACAGCTTTATAACGATTTGAACGACTATTTAGAAAAAGGAGTAAACTATCCTGGATGGATAAAGGGTATATATCCAGTTAGGCAAAATGCAATTGATGGAATTAAACATGGTAATCTATATGTATTAAAATATAATAGAAAAATTATTGGTTCTGTTATCTTGAGCCCTGAACCTGAATCTGCATATCATAAAGCTAAATGGGAATTTGAGTCTGACTATTCAGATGTTTTAGTTGTATATACATTTGTAGTGCATCCTAAATTTTTGAAATGTGGTGTAGGGAAATCATTAATGGATTTTTCTATTGAACACAGTATTAAGTTAGGAGCTAAATCAATTAGGTTGGATGTTTATGAAGGTAATATACCTGCCATTAAGCTATATGAAAAATGTGGTTTTAAATATATTGATACAGTTGACTTACGACTTGGAAACTATGGGTTAAACTGGTTTAGATTATACGAAAAAATGCTGTGAGATAATGAGCATAAATATATATATGAAAGGTTGTGTTTGTTATTAAAAAGAAAATAAATAATATAGTTTATGTAAAAATGAACTATTCAGTTGAAATAAAAGATTCACAAAATAAATCAATAGGAGACTCTTGAGATATACCAATAACTCTTACTGTTAAAGTCACAGGAGATAGTTGGTATATCATTGAAGAAGAACCTGCATAAATTTAAACTTTTAAAAGACTAGGAGGATCTTACAATGAACATAAGAATGTATAAATTAGAGGATTGTAGAGAAATCTTAGAATTATTTTATAATACTGTTCATTCAATAAATTCAAGGGATTATAGCCTTGAACAACTTGATGTATGGGCACCTAAAGAAATTGATATTGCTTTATGGGATAAATCTCTTTCACAACATTATTCTATTGTGGCTGAGGAAAACGGTGTTATCATAGGATTTGGAGATTTAGATGCAACTGGATATCTTGATAGACTATATGTTCATAAGGATTATCAAGGTATTGGTGTAGCAACTACAATTGCTAGTGAGTTAGAAAGTTATGCACAGGAAAATCATATCAGTATTGTAACAACTAATGCCTCTATTACAGCCAAACCTTTTTTCAAGAAACGAGGTTATGAGGTTGTAAAAGAACAATATGTTCAACGGAATGGACAATTTTTAAAAAATTTTATTATGAAGAAGGTCTTAAGATAATGATCATAGTATAATAAAATTAGGATTTAGTACATATTTGTGTTTAATTATAAATATATTCATGAAGATAAAAATGGGCATTTATATAAAATAAATATAAACAAGATATTTTGAAAATGTGGATTTATGTATGGATGAAATAATTAGTTTTTTAGGCGATTAAGATATACTTGTAAAATAAAAAGAAGTAAAGCTTATTTACGTAATAGGGGGATACCATGGAAATTAAAATAATAAAAGAGAATAAAAGAAGTTTTTTAGATTTATTACTTTTAGCAGATGAACAAGAAAGTATGATTGATAAATATTTAAACCGTGGGGAAATGTTTGCTCTATATGATGAAGATTTAAAAAGTATTTGTGTAGTAACTAAGGAAAAGGAAGGCGTATATGAGATAAAGAATATAGCAACATATGAAAAATATCAGGGACAAGGTTATGGAAGTCAGTTAATTAAGTACGTATTTGAATATTATAAGGATAAATGCAAAACAATGCTTGTAGGTACTGGAGATAGTCCATTGACAATTCCCTTTTATAAGCATTGTGGATTTAAAATTTCTCATAGAGTTAAAAATTTTTTTATCGATAATTATGATCATCCTATTTATGAGAATGGGATACAACTAATTGATATGGTTTATTTAAAAAAGGATTTCTAAAGATCTTGAGAATAATCCTTATTTTTATAATTATGGACAAAGTTATCACAATAGGCTATACACATAAAATAGTGTAAAAAGAAAGGAAGTGAGTATTTAGTAGGGATGTGTACTTGTAACACACTCTCTAACTAAAGATAAATTATGTTTAGATTTAATACAAAAGAAGCCAAATGGTTTTTTGAGCCTAAGAATTATTTAATAAAAGAGGATAGGGTTGAAATAATAACAGAGCCTAACACTGATTTTTGGCAAAGAACTTATTATGGATTTAGAAATGATAATGCTCATGTTCTTTATGTTACAACAGATGAAAAGTATTTTTCCTTTACAGTAAAGACAGATTTTAATAGCACAGCATTGTTTGATCAATGTGGACTTGCCATTTATCAAAATAGTGAAAATTGGGCAAAGGCATGCATTGAATTTCATGATAATAATACTTCATGGCTTGGAAGTGTTGTAACTAATCATGGATATTCTGATTGGGCAACTATGGATATTGGATCATCTGTAAAATCTATGTGGTATAGGTTAAGTAGGAGAGGAAGTGATTACTGTTTTGAAAATTCCTTTGATGGTGTAAACTTTAAGCAAATGAGAATTTTTCACTTATTTGAAGGAGCAAAAGAAATTAAATTTGGTTTGCTTGCATGTTCACCAAGCAAAAATTCTTTTAAGGTTACATTTACTGAAATGAAAGTAACAGATTGTCTATGGGAAGAACACAAAGCATAATTTTAGGAAGGGATGATATGAACATATAATACTGCTCCTTATATGACATAATGTTGTCATAATTGATTTGATATTATATAAACAAGAAAATTATAATATTAAGGGGGTAATACAAAAATGGATCTTGAAAGAATGTATAATAAAGAACCATTACCGACCTATGATGAAATGAGATGTTTTATTGGCAATAGTGCAGTAAAAAACTTTGATAAAATAGTTACCTTTATCGAAGAAAATTATGACTTTAATAAAGAAATACATTATGGTGGAAAAAATTATGGAGTATTGATAAGGTTTAGGAGAAGTGGCAAAACATTGTTATCATTATTTCCAGAAAAAAATGCTTTTTCTTGTGTTCTTGTGTATGGTAAAAAAGAGATTGAACAATTTGAAAGTAGAAGAGATGAATTTAGTGATTATATGAAGCGAATTTTTAATGATACTAAGCATTATCATGATGGGAAATGGTTATTAATAAGGATTCAAGATGATAAATATATAAATGAATTAATAGAAATGATAAAAATTAAGAAAAAACCAAAGAAAAAACATATTGTATAAGTAAGAGTATGCTTTTTGAAATAGAATTGTAGTATACAAACTAACTTATGCAGGCTATTAAGTTGTGTTAAGTAATTATGAAAAAATAGCTTTAAAAATCATACAATTACTATTTGTAAGTTTTTGATATTGATTTCTCTCTTATTTCTGGGAAGTAATGATTTTTGCTGAAACTATTATATTTCGATAGGTTGAGAAAACAGAAATATAAAAATTGTAAGGAGTGATTTAATGCAAGATATAAAAAGTTATACAATTTTAAATAACGGAGTAAAAATGCCGTGGCTTGGATTTGGTACTTATAAGGCTGAAAATGGAAATATAGTTATTCAGTCAGTAAAAGAAGCACTTAGAATTGGATACCGTCATATAGATACTGCTTCTTATTATGGTAATGAAGAGGGAGTTGGCACCGCAATAAAAGAAAGTGGAATTCCTAGAGAAGAGATATTTTTAGTAAGTAAAGTTTGGAACTCAGATCAAGGTTATGAAAAAACTTTAAGATCCTTCGAAAATTCTATAAAAAAACTTGGCACAGACTATCTTGATCTATATTTAGTTCATTGGCCTCAATCTTTGACTAAAGAAACATGGAAGGCTTTAGAAAAACTTTATAAAGAAGGACGTGTAAAAGCTATTGGAATAAGTAATTTTTTAGTTGATCACTTAAAGTGGTTATTAGAAGATGTTGAAATTATGCCAATGGTAAATCAGGTAGAATTCCATCCTCAGCTTATTCAAAAGGAGCTAATGGAATTCTGCAGCAAAAATAATATACAGTTAGAAGCATGGTCCCCATTAATGAGAGGTAAAGTATTCGAAATTGAACTTTTACAGGATCTTGCTAAAAAATATGAGAAAACAATATCTGAAATTGTACTAAGATGGGATTTACAAATGGGTGTAGTTACTATTCCTAAATCAGTAACTCCATTAAGAATAAAAGAGAATGCAGATATATTTGATTTTGAAATAAGTAAAGAAGATATGGATAGAATTCAACAATTAGACAAGGGATTAAGGGCAGGATCAGATCCTAATAAAGTTTTCCCATGTTCCAATATATCTAAATAAATATTGTATAAAATTAATATTTTTAGTTTATATAATGAATAAAAGTTATACTATGAAAAAGTTTTAGATAATAGGGGGATGAATATGGCTTCGAATATAGAATTTGTAGAATACGTTTGTGATCAAATAGGTGACGCTGGGAATATAACTTATAAGAAAATGTTTGGTGATTACGGAGTTTATTGTAATAACAAAATAATAGGATTAATATGCGATAATCAATTTTTCTTAAGGATAACAAAGGCAGGTAGAGATTTATTAAATGAAGTCATAGAAGCACCTGCTTATGAAGGTGCCAAGCCCTCATTTCTTATTGAATCCTTAGATAATAGGGAATATTTAAATAAAATTGTGTTTGCAACTTATAAAGAACTTCCTATGCCAAAATCTAAAAAGAAAAGAATTAAAAATAGCTAAATTAAAATTTACAATTTAAACAATTATAGTATTATTTAGCATAATTTCTTATCAATAATATAATATTTTATAATTATATATCTAAAGAGAATAGAGTCTGGATATAAAAGAATAATTATATATTTTAGGTGCTTAAGAAAGAAGCATTAAGAACCATGTTTATATAATAATTTTTAGATAGGAGAGAATAAGAAATGTTTAGTTATGATACCCTGGAAAATATAGGTATTGAAAAGTTGCACGAGACATTTTTAAATGCATTTTCTGATTATCAAGTAAAAATGGATTTACCTATTTTAAAATTTCAATATATGCTTCAACGAAGAGGTTATGTTGCTAAAGCCTCTATAGGGGCATTTAATGATGAGACATTAGTTGGATTCGTTTTAAATGGAGTGAGAAATTGGGATGGGAAATTAACTGCTTATGATACAGGAACAGGTGTTATAGAAACTTATAGAAAACAAGGCATAACAAGTAATATGCTACTAAATGTAAGACAATTATTTAAAGAAATGGGAGTAGAGCAGTATTTACTTGAAGTAATTCAATCAAATACATCTGCACTTCAACTTTATAAAAAACAAGGCTTTAAGATTTTAAGGGATTTTGAATGTTTTCATTTAGATAAAAATAAATATAATCCTATAACAACTTATAAGGTTGAACATGTTAATACGATTAATTCAAATGATTGGAGAGAACTAACAGAGTTTTGGGACTTCGTACCATCTTGGCAGAACTCTATTGATTCCATTAATGTTGTATCAGATGCATTCATATATTCTATTGTACGGTTGGATGATAATACTGTTGGCTACGGAGTTATTGATAAGAAAACAGGAGATATTCCACAAATAGCAGTAAACAAAAATTACAGACGTAAAGGAATTGCAAGGAGTATCCTTACAGATTTAATGAAAAATACAGAATCATATAATATTAATGTTATAAATGTAGATGGAGAATCTAGATCTATGAAAGATTTTTTACTGAAATTAGGATTTGAATGTGGAGTTAGTCAATATGAAATGATTTTAAAATTATAACTTTTATTAAAGTCTTTATTGAAAAGCTAAAAATAGCCTTTTCAAAGTGTATCGAGATTTTTATAAAATAGAGTAATATTTATATTAGCTTTATGACGAAAAAGTCATAAGGCTTTTTTAATATTGACATATACAGTTAAACTGTATATAGTAAAAGTATATAGTTCAACTGTATACCTGTAAAATGTATAATTGGAGGAATTTATGAATAGAAATAAAAATTTACCACTAACAGAAACAACATATTATATTCTTTTAGCATTATTAGAGCCTGGTTATGGCTATATTATAATGGAAAAAGTTGAAGAATTAAGTAACTATCAAGTTAAGATAGCAGCGGGAACTCTTTATGGAGCCATTGAAAATTTGTTGAAACAAAAACTAATAAAATTTGTAGGTACAGAAGATAATAGGCGAAAAGTTTATGTGATTACTCAAAAGGGAAAAGAAATTTTGCTTTTGGACATTGAAAGAATGCATCATATGATTAAAATAGCAGAAAGTAAATTTGGGGGGAATTAATATGAGGAAATTTAGGATTTTTGCTGATTATAATAGAGAAGAAAAGTGGTTAAATGCAATGTATAAAAAGGGTTATGAATTAGAAAATATATCTTTTGGGTATAAATTTTATTCTATAGAACCACAAGATACTACAGTTAGAATTGATTATAGAATTTTTAATAAGAAAGAAAGCTTTATTGATTATTGTACTTTATTTGAAGATAGTGGTTGGAAACATCTAGCTGGTAGTAAAAATTCAGGAGTTCAATATTTCAAAAAAATTCATGAAAACAGCCAAGAAGATATATTTTCAGATGATATATCCAAAGCAGCAAGATATAAAAGATTATCTAATAAGTCCATTATATCAGCAGTGTGTTTTTTATTGATGTCTGTAGCCTACATATCCAACGGAAATATTAATGTTAATTTAATACTTAATCCTAAATTACTGTATTATACACCAGGATTATGGGAAAGAACTGGTGTACCATTTTGGGGAGGTTTCTTATTTGAAACACCCTTTGCACTTGGAAGAAGTATTGTATTCTTAATTCCTCTAATAGCGGTTTTCTATGTTTATTTAGCAATTAAAGCTAGGATGCTATATAACAAAGGGAAAAAATCTAATTAAAGATTAGAAAATTAATTATTTAGTAATACCTTTCATAATATTTTTATTAGTAAACATATAGATTATATCGAAATTAAAGGTAGTAATGTATATAATTAAGCTGTTAATTACAAGATATTACAATGTTAGGGGGAGTAGAAAATGAAAGATATTATCATAAGTTCAGGACTAATAATTGGTGTTGTTATGCTTGTTGTAAGTAAGAAAATAAAAAAATATAAGCACGTAAATTCTATAGGAAAAGTTATTATCTTAGTTTGTTTAGCAATGGCTGTTCCAGATTTTATAAGGGGTTTTATAGACGGAATGACAGCTGTACAATAAGTAGTGATTTTAGTATTAGTGCTTATTAATTACTAAAAAGTAGGGGAATAGGAATATGAAGAAAAGCCTAAGAGTGATGTTGCTAGTGTTAGCATTAGTTTTAATTGACCAAAGTATAAAAATTTATATACATAATAATTTTATGGATAAAGAATTTTATATATTTGGCAGCATACTTGGATTTAAACCAATTATTAATATAAAATATTCATACTTTAATTCTTTTAGTAATATGGGGATAAGTTTATTGGCTCATATAGTTTTAAATATAGTAATACTATTACTTTTTATAGCAATCTTTGATTTTATTAAAGAAAGATATACTGCTCACAAAATAGTGTATTGTTTATTTGTTTTGGTATGTGCAGCATTAATTTGTTCCTTAATAGATAAAGTTTTTTGGGGAGGAAGTTTAGATTTTATTTTCTTCAAAAATTTTTTCATATTTGATTTAAAAGATGTTTATATTAGTATTTTTCAGATTGTAGCAATGTTATGTGTCATATTAAATTATAAAAAATTAAAGTCTATTAATGAAAAAACTATTTATAATGATTTCAAATCATATATAAGATTAAGATGTTTTAAAAACTAAGTTTAATTGTAAATACGTGAAAGAAGGCAAAGAAAATGAAAAAAAGAACCAAGCTAATTATCTCTTGTTTAGTATTTATAATAATTGCAGGATCAAGATCAGTATATAAAAATTATTTTGTTAATATTGATTCGAATAACTATTTATCAACTAGAGATGAGTCTGAAAGAAATGTTTACAGTCTAGAAAATGATATAAGTAGCAAAAATGCCTACAGTTTTGATTTTAAGAAATTTGATGGTAAGTGGTCTGTGATGGAGGTTAAATCCAATAAAGGTAATAAAATAAATATTAAGGATAATACAAAGATAACTAAGGGTAAACTTTTTATTGTAGTTCTAGATTCAGAATACAATATCATAACCAAGAAAGATGAAACAAATCAAAAAGGAGATATAAATTTTACAATACCTAAAGATGGAAAATATTTTATTAGAATTGTAGGTTTAAATGCAGGAGGAAAATTTGATATAAGCGTAAATTCTGCTAAAAATATAGATATTTCTCATATAGATTTTTTTAGTTAATTTAACTTGTTGTATTATTTAAATTTTATTAATAATCAAAAATAAAAATAATATATTACATAATGACCTCAGTAAGTTTATATAAAATAAAACTTGCTGAGGTTATTGGCTTTATTATATTAAATTTGGTTGCTAACGCAAATGGATTTGGCGCAAATTTAATTTATATAAATTTTAAGGAGTTATTCTATCTTCCCTTGGTTTGAAAAATGGGGATATGTGGTATAAAAGGCATTAAAGCAAGATTAGAGATTCTTATTTGTTTTTGCAAAATATATGTATGTTTCAAATTATTGTTTGAGCCTTCAGCGAGTTATGATTTAGAACCATATATTTTAAGAAAAAACAAATTAGAATCTCTTATTGAAGTGAGTTGCCGATCTCGCCGCATATTCCTTTTTTAAACCAAGGGTAGTATAACTTTCTTTTAAGCCGTAATTTCTGTAAAATATGATTTAAGCAGTTGTTTTGTTTCATAGGATGCAAAGGATGCCTCCACTGCATTTAGATATAGTATTTTATAATCTTCTATAGATAAATCACAAAATTTATTAAGCATTTCTAGTTCCTTTGTTATGGTAGTATTAGATACAGTCATATTATCTGTATTTATAGTAACCTTAATGCCATCTTTTAGAAAATCCATAAAAGGATGGGCTTTATAGTTTTCAGAAGCCTTAGTATGAAGATTACTTGTTGGACACACTTCCAGTGGAATATTTTTTTCTTTTACAAGTTTATAAGCTTCAGGAGAATTTTTAATATATATTCCATGGCCTATTCTTTCAGCATTTAAAAGATTTATAGCCTCTAAAACATTTTCCCCCACACCAGCTTCACCGGCATGTATAGTTATTCTATATCCATATTCTTTTGCTAGTTTTAAAACCTCTACATATTTTCCTGGGAAATGAGGTTCTTCACCACCGCAAAGATCTATAGCAACCACACCTTTGCCAATAAATTTAGCTCCTTTTTTTACAACTTCAAAGGCTGAGGGAATATCCATATTTCTCATACAACCTAATATTAGATTACCTTTTATATCATAAAGTTTTTCAGCCTCTTTAATTCCTTCTAATATACTTTCTATAATTTCTTCAATAGTTAACCCTTTTTCAACATGTAAAAGAGGAGCAAATCTTACTTCTATATATTTTACATTATCTTTTGCAGCATCTTCTAATAACTCAAAGGCTATTCTTTTTAAATTTTCCTTTGTTTGCATAACTTTATTAGGGATAAAAAACTTATTTAAGTATTCATCTAAGGAATTACAATCATCCATTATAGAAACATAATTTATAAGCTCTTCTCTATTATAGCTGGGAAGAGGAATATTATTTTTTTTAGCTATATCTAATATTGTGTCTACTCTTAATGAACCATCTAGATGGCAATGCAACTCTATTTTAGGAAGTTTTTTTAGATTCAAATTAGTCACTCCTTACTATTACCTTTTGAGGTAATTTTTTATAATAAGTCTATTAAAATGTTAAGCTTAATTATAATTTATTATTGAAATTGTGTAAAGGATAGCTCTCCAAAATAAAATATATTTAAATTTAAGCCTAATATACTTAATTAAATAACTCAGTTTTATAAGAAGTTTTAAATTTATCTGTGTTAAGAAACTAAATACTATTTATTATAATCTGCTAGGAATAAATAATCCATAAATAGTTATAATTTACATATAAGTAAACTATAATATAAAAAATATATAGTTATAGGCATTTATTTTGAATTTAATCATATAAGTTAACAATAGGCTGTTGAATAAAGAAAAAATATGTAATATTATAAAAAGATGATGCTATTGAAGCGGATATTCTATTAAAA
>OGSC01000796.1_pt1 | contig 10266 bp, 6 predicted proteins | sample 1573751 | NCBI WGS metagenome assembly OGSC01 (sample SAMN03295840, study PRJEB24534) | human gut metagenome | isolation source: fecal sample 8 from infant 5 | host: Homo sapiens | place: USA: Pittsburgh, PA | collected 2014-07
TGTTATTACTTACATTGGGTTATAAATGAAAATTATATTTTAATTTTATTCTCTAATTTAACTATAGCTTCTTCCATTCTTTTTACTTTAGTCTCTTCTTTTTTAGCTGATGTTAGCCATTGAATATATTTACGTTTATAAGAGTATGATAAAGATTCATAAAAATCATTTGCTACCTTATTATTAGAAAGTTTAACTTTAAATTCTTCTGGTACAATAACTATCCGTTCTTCCTCATCCTTTTGTAGTTCAACTTTTATAATATCTCCATAAGTTTTATCAATCTTATTTCTTATCTCCTTAGTGATTCCAATTATATAACAAGCTAATCCCATATTTACAATTGAACCTCTATATTGTTCATTTTCGAATTTTACTAATACCTTAACTCTTTTGGCTGAAAACTCTTTTTCAACATCGAAAGGTATCTCTATATATGTAGCATCTTTTCCTTCAATTTTTTTTATCTCTGCTTCAAAAGTATAAGTTTTCATATAAGTTTTAATCCTCCTATGTAAAAATGATACATTTCTTTATAAATAGACTATATATTATTTAAAATTATATTACTTATTACTAACTCATCCTTTGCAATCAGATTATAACATAAATCAATGACATTTTTAACATTATTGGCTTGTTTCCTTATATTTCATCATATTCCATTTATTTGTCCTCCCCACAGATACTCTTTACCGTATCATAAAAAAAGATGGTAAGTATAAAAAATCTTTTTAAGCTATTAAGCAGTAAAGTTAAAGGAAATTTAATGACTTTTCTTTTAGTCCTCTATCCATATTTATGTTACATGTATTTATAATACTTTACTAGTAAATAATAAACATGTCTTATTAAATTAAAATCTTAGGAGGGAGAAATATTTTATGGCAAAAATTATGAAAACAATGGATGGAAACCAAGCAGCTGCTGAGGCATCCTATGCTTTTACTGAAGTTGCAGCTATCTATCCAATTACACCTTCCACCCCTATGGCAGAAGGTGTAGACGAGTGGTCCGCTCATGGGAAAAAAAATATATTTGGTCAGTCTGTAAAAGTTGTTGAAATGCAATCTGAAGCTGGGGCTTCTGGAACTGTTCATGGCTCCTTAGTTGCTGGTGCACTCACAACTACATACACTGCTTCTCAAGGTTTGTTGTTAATGATTCCCAATCTATATAAAATAGCTGGTGAACTATTACCTGGTGTATTTCATGTGTCTGCTAGAGCCTTAGCCACTCATGCTTTATCAATTTTTGGTGATCATCAAGATGTAATGGCTACAAGACAGACTGGTGTAGCACTTTTAGCAGCTTCAAATGTTCAAGAAGTAATGGACTTAGCAAACATAGCACATCTATCCGCTATTAAATCTAAAGTTCCATTCTTACACTTTTTTGATGGCTTTAGAACTTCTCACGAATACCAAAAAATTGAAACTATTGATTATAATGATGTAGCTAAATTAGTAGATTATACTGCTCTAAAAGAATTTAAATCTAGGGCATTAAATCCAGAACATCCTACTCTTAAAGGAACTGCTCAAAATCCAGATATTTATTTTCAGGGAAGAGAAGCATCAAATAAGTTCTATAAAGAAATACCTAATATTGTTGAAAACTACATGCGGGAAATAGAAAAAATTACAGGAAGATCCTATCATCCTTTTGATTATTATGGAGATCCTAATGCAGAAAATATTATAGTTGCTATGGGTTCCGTATGTGATACTATAGAAGAAACAGTAGATTATTTAATAAATAAAGGAGAAAAAGTAGGCGTTATAAAAATTCACTTATATCGCCCATTCTGTCCAACATATTTTATGAAATCTCTACCTAAAACTGTAAAAAAAATTGCTGTTCTTGATCGTACAAAAGAGCCTGGTTCAATAGGAGAGCCTATATATCTTGATATATGTAAAGTATTTTATAATACAAAGGATAAGCCTATTATTGTAGGTGGTAGATATGGTTTAGGATCTAAAGATACAAGACCTTCTCAAATTATTTCAGTATTTGATAATTTAAATCAAGATAACCCTAAGGATGGATTCACAATAGGAATTACTGATGATGTTACCAATACATCATTACCTGAAAAGGATGTAGTTGACACAACTCCTGAGGGTACTATAAGTTGTAAGTTCTGGGGATTAGGTTCTGATGGAACAGTAGGTGCAAATAAAACTGCTGTAAAAATTATTGGAGATAATACAGATTTATATGCTCAGGCATACTTTTCTTATGACAGTAAAAAATCTGGTGGTAGCACCATTTCCCACTTAAGATTTGGAAAGGATAAAATAAAATCACCTTATTTAATTTATAATGCAGATTATATTGCTTGCCATAACAAATCCTTTATATACAATTTTGATGTCCTAAAGGGATTAAAGAAAAATGGCACATTTGTATTAAATTGTCCTTGGGATGAATCAGAACTAGAAGAAAAACTACCAGCTTCTATGAAAAAATATATAGCAGAAAATAATATAAATTTTTATATTATTGATGGTATATCTATTGCACAAAACATAGGTTTAGGCGGTCGAATTAATATGGTAATGCAATCTGCGTTCTTTAAATTGGCTAATGTTATACCTGTAAATGAAGCTGTAGAGCTTTTAAAGAATTCAGTTGAAAAAACCTATGGTAAAAAAGGTGAAAAGATTGTAGAAATGAACAAAGCAGCTATTGATGCAGGTATTGATGCGGTACACAAGGTTAATATTCCATCTTCATGGAAAAATGTTGAAACTGAACTAGCTTCAATAAAAAAAGAACCTGACTTCATAAAAAAAATTCAAAGACCTATATCTAGACATGAAGGAGATGAACTTCCTGTTAGCGCTTTTAATGGAATGGCAGATGGTACTTTCCCATTAGGAACCACTTCTTACGAAAAACGTGGTATTGCTGTTATGATTCCAGAATGGCAAATTGATAAATGCATTCAATGTAATCAGTGCTCCTATATTTGTCCTCATTCAGTAATAAGAGCTTACTTATTAGATAAAGATGAAAAAGAAAAGGCACCTGATACATTTGAAACAAAAAAAGCTGCTGGAAAAGGATTAGAAGATTTAGAATATCGTATTCAAATAAGTTCATTAGATTGTACAGGATGTGGTAATTGTGCAGATGTTTGTCCAGCACCAGGTAAAGCCTTAATTATGAAAAATGCGGAAGAACAAATTGAAATGCAATCTGAAAACTGGGAATTTGGTCTTAATATTACTACTAAAGAGAACTTAATGGATCCAAAAACATTAAAAGGCAGCCAGTTTATAAGACCATTACTAGAGTTTCACGGAGCTTGTCCTGGATGTGGAGAAACTCCATATATTAAACTTCTAACACAGCTCTTTGGCGATAGAATGATGATTGCCAATGCTACTGGATGTTCCTCAATTTGGGGAGGTAGTGCTCCATCAGTTCCATATACTACAAATTCACAAGGCAAAGGCCCTTCTTGGGGTAATTCTCTATTTGAAGATAATGCTGAATATGGTTATGGAATGTACCTTGCTGTAAAACAGGTTAGAGAAAGATTAGCTAATTTAATGCAAGAAGCATTAAATATGGAAATTAACCAGAATCTTAAAGAGACTTTTAAACAATGGTTGGATTCAATGGATGATGGTGAAGGCTCAAAAATTGCTACAGCGAAAATACTAGAAACTATATCAAATGAAAATTATCAAAATAATCCTATCTTAAATGAAATAATGGAGAAAAAAGACTATCTTATAAAAAAATCTCACTGGATGATAGGTGGAGATGGTTGGGCATATGATATAGGTTTTGGGGGCTTAGATCACGTGTTAGCTTCTGGGGATGATGTTAATATATTTGTAATGGATACAGAGATCTATTCTAATACTGGTGGTCAATGCTCCAAGTCTACTCAAACTGGTGCTATAGCTAAATTTGCTGCTGCTGGTAAAAAAATCAAGAAAAAAGATCTGGGGCTTATGGCAATGAGTTACGGATATGTATATGTAGCTCAAATAGCTATGGGCGCAAATATGAACCATACTATTAAAACAATTGCAGAAGCAGAAGCATATAAAGGACCTTCATTAATAATTGCATATGCTCCTTGTATTAGTCATGGAATAAAAACAGGCATGGGAACAAGTATAGCAGAAGAGAAAAAAGCAGTCCAATCAGGTTATTGGCATCTTTATAGATATAATCCAATGTTAAAAGAAGAAGATAAGAATCCATTCATCTTAGATTCAAAAGAACCAACAAAACCTTTTAAAGAATTTATTCAAGGAGAAGTTCGATACTCTTCTCTAATGAATATATTCCCTGATATTGCTGCAAAAATGTCAGATATGGCTGAACAACATGCTCGTGAAAGATACGACAACTATAGGCATTTAGCAGATAAATAGTATAAATGAAAAATAGAAGGGAACCTATAAGTTTCCCTTCTATTTTTGATTAGTATCTACCCATTCTTTGGCATTTCTCACTTCAACTTCACTTGGGATAGATACATTACAAATAGGTTTCATACTTTCGATATTTGCCCACGCGGCAGTATCATGCTTTTCTATAGGCATTGCCATAAAACTTTCCTTATTATTGTTTTTATCCACTACTATCGCACCCTTCAATTATATCTTTAGTTTATTTTAGTATTCCCTAAATAGATTTACATTAATCTAAATCTATTATATATTTTAAAATTTAAGTCTTATAATATCATTGTGAATTCCAAACCAAATTATATGCAAAATCTTCTAATCCATATCCAATTTTTTAAAAAATTAACAATTTATTTATTTACCTCACTACTTATTTTATAATTTGTATGCACTCATACTTCCATCCGAAATTCAACCACATGACTAAATTTCTTTCTAAGGACTGAATAAGTTCAGCGTGACTTTTCATTAACACTTATATCCTTTTTTCTTATATAACAAATAGTTCAAGAGTTTTAAAACTTTATCTAGTCATTAAATAATGCTACAATTTTGTAAATATAATCTATTTCATTTCTAAGCTGCTTATCTTTTTTCTCCTGAATTAACCTTATTACTTCTTTAGAGTTATCTGTAATAATACTATCTACTTGTAACTCTATAAACTTTTCCATTTTTTCTGGATCATTTATTGTCCAAACATGAATACTCTTATTATTTTTATGCACTTTCTCAATAAATTCTGGCGTTGCAACGGTTTCTTCTACACTTAAGAAGTCCACATTCAATGCAGTAACATCTCCCATACCTGCAAATACAATATATCCCACTTTGATTCTAGAATTTAAATTTTTTACCTTTTGCAGGACATTATAATCTAATGACGTAACTACACATTGATCTACAAAATTATTGTCCTCTATAAGCTTTACTACCCTTTCTTCTAGCTTTTGATCATGTCCATTCAGTTTAATTTCTATATTCAGCTTTATATTTTTATTGGCTGATTTCATAATGCTGTCCAAGGTTGGAATTTTCTCGCCAGCAAACTTAGGTGAAAAATGACTTCCCACATCTAATTTTTCTACTTCATCAAAGGTCAATTCCCAAATATTTTTGTTTACCCCTGTATTGTTCTTTAAATTGGTATCGTGGGTTAAAACCACCACTCCATCCTTTGTTTCCTGTACGTCTAGCTCACTATAATCTGCTTTGTTGTCAATAGCGCTTAAAAGTGAACTCATAGTATTATCTGGTGCATTAACAGCATCTCCCCTGTGAGCGGTAACAGTAACCAAATTGTTATTAGCATCGAATTCATAAGTAATAAAATAAATATAGGAAAGCCATGTAAATATCATTATTCCTAGCACACTAACTGCTATTAATTTTTTCTTATGTCGATTAAATAAATTTTGCCAGTTTATTTTGCTTGGTGTTACTGTAATAATCATAGGGGTTGGTTCTACACCATCTTTCATTTTGGCTTGTCTATAGTACAATTGAGTAATCAACATAATAGTAAGTGGATAAATAAATAAAGTGGCTATCATGACTAATATTCCACCCATTGTTGTAACAAAGGAAAGAATAGTTACAAATAGTTTCACATTTCCTTTTAGTACTTCATTTAAAAGCACCATACCAATTCCCACTAAAATCACCACTACTGCTACAATAGCAAAAATACTTAAGTTCCAGAAAAACATAGTAGTCCAAATTTTAAGAAAAGATCCTTTTACAAGCTGTGAACTCCTCTTTAATGCACTAAAAAAATCCTTTCCTTCCAATACTACAACGTGTAATGAAAAAATCCATCTAATTAAAAAATATAATAGTATAAAAAATACAATTGCATATAAACTTATCCATTTTGGTGTTTTGTATACTACATCCATAATAAAGGCTGGTATTTCAATCTTCGGGAGTAAACTTGAAGACAACCCCATTGAACTAGCTACAAAAGGAATAATAAAAAGAACATATATTACAATTGGAATAGAGCCTATTTTTATAATACCTCTAATACTTTTCATTGCTGTAAAAAAAGATGCTTTTGCTGAAATCTTTTTATCAAAGTATGTTTCTTGTGATATTACAATAAGCCCTGCATATTCTATAAAAATAAAAAGGAAGCTAAGAATTCCCAAAATTAAAATTGTCAAAATTCCTGGAATACTTCCTATAAAACTTAATATTTGGTTATTTGCCATCATCTTCATCCCTCTTAGATGCATAAAATAATTTAGCACCATTGTAATAAATGGGAGAAATATAAAGCTTGTCAACACTTTGTATATCGATTCAAATCCAATATTTATAAAAAAACTCTTTTTAAAATAGGTGAAATTTTTTCTTATCATCTTTAATGTGGATATGGGTTTATTATGCTTTGTCTCCATTCTCGTTGTCATTGATCTGTCCCCTTTACATTTTCTTTTTCAATTTAGCTACAATAAATACCGCTAAAATTAACATACATTATTATGTTTTTCTTATATAATAACAACCATTTCATTGTTTTTAAATATGTTTTTTATAAATAATATATATTTCTTGTGGCTTTATAATATATATAAGATTATCTTAAGAAGCACTATACATCTTTACATCTACACCGTAAAAATTTTGTCTACCCCCCCCCGATGTTAAAATAACTATCTTAAGAATCAAAAAATTTTATACATCACTTAGAAATTAATACTAAATTCCTTGGTCTTGATATAGAAATTAAAAGTAAAGAAAAAAGTGCTCCATCCTCACAAGATTAGCACTTTTTCTTGTTAACATATTTCATTAAAATCAATAGCCCTAAACCAAAATATATTTCCTATTGAACTTTATAACACTATATCCTTCCTTTCGACCACAACTATACTAAGTACTAAGAAAACAGTTATATATATACATGCAGTAAGTGAAAGCATTAGAATATTATGGGCATTTAAATTTTGGACAATCCTATAAGCATACATTCCTCCAGAAAATGTATAATACATTATATTTTTCATCTGAGAATCTATCATCATCATAATAACATCAATTCCAATTCCCAATCCTATCATTGCACCACTATTATTAATAATCATTGCAATAAAACTTACAACTGCGCTAAAGGATAATAAAGGTAATATTATACTAGCATAAACTTTTATATTATTAATAAACAAATTTAAGTTATCTCCATTATTCCCCAAACCAAAAGCGATAGCCCCAACAATATAACTTCCAACAAAACCCACAATTAAAAATATTAACGCATATAAAGCTATAAATAAAAATTTTCCAATTATAAAATCACTTTTCTTAATAGGAGTCATTAATGAAAATTTCATAGTTCCATGAATATAATCTTCTGTTAATGTTTCAGCTATTACTAACACCATAAATATTGGAACCATTGGTTTCATTAGCATTCCAAAAAGAGTTTCAATCACAAAATTATTTGCATTCATTCCATCCTGTGGATGAGATTTTCCCAAAAAAGACATAATAACTATACTTATAATCAAAATCCCTGACAATACATAAAACTTTTTACCACTAAACATTTTTATAATTTCATTTTTTAAAACCTTAAACATATTTTTTATCTCCTTCCATTACATTGAAAAAATAATCCTCTAATGAAGTTTCACTGCAATGTAGATTTTCAACATTAACATCATTAGAAATTAAAAGCTTATTTATATTTTGAAAATTACCCTTTTTTATCTTAATTCTTATACCACCTTCAAAACATTCAATTTTTGAGGAAATATTCATATTTTTTAATAGACGAGAGGTTTTCTCCTTTTCTTTTGTATAAATTTCTATTACTTCCTCATCTTTATTTAAAAGATCCTCCACATAACCTTCAACCTTAAGACTCCCCTTTTCTATAATTCCTATTCTATTACATACTGCTTGAATTTCACTTAATATGTGTGATGATATAAGAAATGTTACATGATATTTTTTTGATAAATCCTGTATAAGTCCCCTTATATCCTTTATTCCTTGAGGGTCTAATCCATTAGTTGGCTCATCTAATATAACTATATTGGGATTATTTAAAAAAGCTCTCGCAATTCCAAGCCTTTGTTTCATTCCTAGAGAATATTTAGACACATTTTTATGAGCTACATCAGTTAATCTCACCATTTGGAGTACTTCATCTACTCTTTTTTTAGGAACACCATATAGATTAGCCATAAGAATAAGATTTTTATATCCTGATACTCCTCCATAAAAGCTTGGTGCTTCTACCATAGCTCCTATTTTCTCAATAGCCTTTTCACTATCTTTTTCTACATCATATCCATTAATAATAACCTTACCTGAAGTGGGTTTTATAAGTCCCATAATGCTCTTTATGGTTGTACTTTTTCCTGCTCCATTTGGTCCTAAAAACCCATAAACATCTCCTTCATATACAGTAATATTAAGATTATTTACTGCTTTTTTATTTTTATATTCTTTAGTAAGATTATGAGTACTTAATAAACATTTTTTTTTCATATATAATCAACTCCTCTTAATATCTGTTGCATATCAACATACATTACTTGTTTTCACTTGATGATTATATACTAACAAAGTTTTATACTCTATTTTTTCATTTCTTCCTAAGTGAACTTTAGCTATTCATAAAAAGCTTTATTTTTACGGTTATGAAATAAAACTTTACGGTTAAGAAAAAAGACACCTTCTTTTAAACTGCCCCCAAATGTTAGTCAAAAAATCTAACACTTGGAGATGCAATTCAATTAAGATGTCTTTTCTATATATTTTATCCATATTTCCTGAATAAACATATTCTCTTCAATAGATGTATTTAAAAATACATTTTCATATTTTGTATCTATAATGTTTTTTACAGTATATAAGCCTAATCCTCTTTCCTTTCCTTTTGTAGAAAATCCTTCTTTATATATTTTATGAATCAACGGCTTGTCTCCAAAAAAATTATTATGTACTGCTATAACCACATAATCATTTTTATTTGCAACAGCAATACATATCTTAGGTGCTTCACATTCTCCTGCCGCTTCAATAGAATTATCCATAAGTATTCCTATTATTCTACACAAATCCATTATATTCATATGTATATAATCAATATCTTCTACAATATGAACATTTATGTCTATATTCATTGATGAAGCTTTTATAAGTTTTGTTGATAATATTGCCTTTAGTCCTGAAACTTTAATATATTTAAGTTTATCTATATTACTATTGCTCCATTTTATATTTTTGTCCATATCAATAACGTTATTATAAAAAAACTCACTAAGTCCTTCTATATCTTCATTATCTATATATTCCTTAAGAGGTGAAAGCATATTTATATAATCATGTTTGAATCTTCTTGTTTCACTATACATCTCTTCTATAATATGAGCATATTCTTCTATTTCATTTTTTTCTTCAATTTCTCTTCTTAATTCAACCCTATATTCAACACTTTTATCATAATAATAAACTATAATACTTGTAAGTATAATTGATATTAGTGGCAAAGCTTCTGGAACAAAATTGCCCATAATAAAATCTATCTTTTGATTATTTATTATAGAGGTGCATGTAAATATATAAATTGATGCTATCATTACAGTTAATAATGTGCTTATCATTAAAATCATTCTAGATCTTATTTGGGATGATGAAATTTCTTTATTTCTCCTTTTCTTTGATTCAGTTCTTTTTATTATTAAAGATGCGAACACTATAATAGGTAACATTATTATAAATTGAATTAATATATAATTTAGTGATACATTATCTAATCTCGCACCCCAAAATGCATATATAAAAGCATATATTGTATTTGCCAAATACACAC
>OGSC01000803.1_pt1 | contig 10133 bp, 8 predicted proteins | sample 1573751 | NCBI WGS metagenome assembly OGSC01 (sample SAMN03295840, study PRJEB24534) | human gut metagenome | isolation source: fecal sample 8 from infant 5 | host: Homo sapiens | place: USA: Pittsburgh, PA | collected 2014-07
AATTTATATAGTTATATTAGTAAAGAACATAGAACATAGAACAAAGAGATTTGTAATTTTTCTTAATTATTTTTTGAAAATATTTTAAGTCAAAATGTTAATATAAATTGAATGGTAATTAAATCATTATAATTTGTGATTTAATAATATGAATATATTTTATTAGGAGAATGTGTATGAACATATTAATAATGTCAAGTTGGTATCCAAGTAAAAATAATTTAGTAAGTGGGATATTTGTATATGAGCAGGTAAAAGCTTTAAAAGCATTAGGGAAAAATGTTATAGTTTTTTATCCTTTTGATGAAAACATAGAAAAAGGAAAAGTAGTTAAAAGTATAGAAGAGAATATAGTAGTTTATAGGAGTAATACAGACTATATAAAAAATACTAAGATATCAAGAGTGAATAGCATTATAAAGTCTGTTAGCATTTTATCTAAAATAGTCAAAATTGAAAAAATTGATTTAATTCATGCTCATGTATGTTACATTGCTGGTATTATAGCATCAGTACATAATATGTTTTACAAAAAAGTACCATATATAATTACAGAACATTCTTCAAAAGTAAAAGAATACAGTAATAAAAATTATAATAAAAAGTTATTCTATTTTGCATATAAAAATGCACAAAAGGTAATCACAGTAAGTAATAGTTTAAAAAATGAACTAAAAAATTTAGGATACACTTTTAATGATGAAATTATAGGTAATATAGTAGATACTAATGAGTATTATATAAAAGACAAAAATCAATTGGCAACTGGACTAAATGGATTGTTTATTGGATTAATGAATGATAATGAGGTAAAGGGACTACAGTATTTTTTACCTGCCTTACAAAGTGTATTTAAGAATTATAATGATAATATAAAGTTTACCCTTATAGGAGATGGACCTAAAAGAAAAAAATATGAAGCCATGGTTAATGAATTAAATATAAATAATATATGTAAATTTATAGGGGAGGTACCTAAAAAAGAAATACCTGAATATATAATGAACCATGATTTTTTAGTATTACCAAGTGTTAAGGAAACATTTGGTAGTGTTTTAATAGAAGCTATGGCAGCTGGAAAGCCAGTTTTAGCAACTAAATGTGGTGGACCAGATGAATTTGTAATAAAAGATGTCGGTATATTGGTTGAAAAGAAAAGTGAAGAAGCATTAGAAAAAGGGCTTATATATATAATTGAAAATTATGAAAAATTCAACTCATATAATATAAGGAAATATGCTGTGGAAAATTATAGTTATGAAGCAATTGGAAATCAACTAATTGATTTATATAATAGTATATTAAATTAATTATATTTTTAGGAGTATAGTATGAAGAGAAGATGTATATTTCATATACCTTATAAAGTGGATTTAAATTGGCCTTCAGGTTCTCAAATAAGGCCTATAAATATGATAAAAGCATTTGAACAAAATGGATATGATGTAGAAATTATTATGGGGTATGGTGAAGAAAGAGAAAAAAAAATTAAAAAAATTAAAAGCAATATTAAAGAGGGAATAAAATATGATTTTTTATATTCTGAAAGTTCTACAGAACCTACATTATTAACTGAAAAAAATCATATACCATTATATCCTTTCTTAGATTTTGGATTTTTAAAATATTGTAAAAATCATAATATAAAAATAGGATTATTTTATAGAGATATACACTGGAGATTTTCTCAATATAAAAAAAATGTTAATATCTTTAAAAGGATAGTGGCTTATACTTTTTATTTTTATGATCTATTAAAATATAAAGCAATAATAGATATATTATATTTACCAAGTAAAAAAATGTATAGATATATACCTATAAAGTTAAAGTGCAAAGTGGAAGAATTACCACCAGCTTTTGAAGCGTCTATTCCTAGTAATGAAATATGTGAACAAACTAAAAAAGAAGATTTCATAAATATATTTTATGTAGGGGGAGTTAATCCTCAATTATATAATTTAGAAAAAATGTTTTCTGTAATAAACAATGAGAAAAAATATAAATTAACAGTTTGTTGTAGAGAAAATGAATGGAAGTCTTATAATAAAATATATAAAAAATACATTGGTGATAAAATAAAAATTATTCATAAAAAAGATAAAGAATTAAACAAGTATTTTGCTGAGGCTGATGTAGTAAGTTTATTTGTAGAACCACAAGAGTACTGGAAGTTTGCGATGCCAGTTAAATTGTTTACATATATATCTTATAAAAAACCTATAATATGTTGCAAAAATACAGCTGTTGGAAAGTTTGTTATGGATAATTCAATAGGCTGGGAAATAGATTATTCAGAAGAGAGTCTTTCTAAATTGTTAGAATATTTATCTTGCAATAAACAAGAAATATATGTAAAGAAATCTAATATTACTAAAATAATAGATCAACATGACTGGAAAGCTAGAGCAAGAAAAGTTATAAATGACTTAATATAATGTAAGTCATTTATAAGAACGTTGGAGGCATAAAAATGAAAATATGTTATTTAGCTGATGCTAATAGTACACATACTAAAAAATGGTGTAAATTTTTTAAAAACAAAGAGTATGATATACATGTAATCTCATTAAATGATGGAGATATAGATGGCGTTACTGTACATAGCTTTAACAAAGATTTAGATAAGATAAGAAAAGGGAACTCTTTTAATAAAATTTCTTATATAAAATATTTTAATGATATAAAAAAAATAATAGAAAGAATAAACCCGGATGTTGTTCATGCTCATTATGCAACTAGTTATGGTTTATTAGGAGCACTATCAGGATTTCATCCTTATATAATTTCTGTTTGGGGAAGTGATGTGTATGACTTTCCTAAGGGAAGTTTTGTGAAAAGAAAGATGGTTGAGTACAATTTATCTAAGGCAGATATTATAATGTCTACAAGTAAAGTAATGGCCAAAGAAACAAGTCAGTATACTACTAAAAATATAGAAATAACTCCTTTTGGAGTAAATATAGATAGATTTAAACCATTTAGTGATAAATATAAAAAAAGGGACAATTTAGTAGTTGGTACAGTTAAGACATTAGAGCCTAAATATGGTATAGAGTACTTAATTAGAGCCTTTGCAAAAGTAAAGCAAAGGCATAGTAATATTAAGTTAGAAATTGCGGGGGTTGGAGCACAAAAGGATTTTTTACTTAATTTGTGTGAAGAACTTGATATAAAGGAAAATGTTGAATTTCTAGGTTTTATAAATCAAGAAAAGGTAATAGAAGCTTTTAATAGATTTGATATAGCTGTATTTCCTTCAACATTAGATAGTGAAAGTTTTGGAGTAGCAGCAGTAGAAGCACAGGCTTGTGGAACTCCAGTTATTGTTTCTAATGTAGGAGGACTACCAGAAGCTACATCTCCTAATAATAGTAGCTTATTAGTAAATAAGAAAAGTGTAGATGAATTAGCAGTGGCTATAGAAAAGTTAATTGAGGATGATAATTTAAGGATAAATATGGGAAAAAGCGGAAGAAAATTTGTTGAAGATAACTTTAATATAGAAGATAACTTTAATAAGGTAGATACTATATATAAATATATAATTAAATAATATGTGGAGGAGATAGTTCATGAAGATATTAACGGTAGTTGGTGCGCGTCCACAATTTATAAAAGCAGCAGCGGTTTCTAATATAATAAGAAAAGAGCATACAGAAATATTAGTACATACAGGACAACATTATGATGAAAATATGTCTAAGATATTTTTTGAAGAGTTAAGAATACCTAAGCCAGATTATAATTTAGAAATAGGTTCAGGTAATCATGGCGAGCAGACTGGTAAGATGCTTATAGAATTAGAAAAAATATATTTAAAAGAAAAGCCAGATTTAGTATTAGTTTATGGAGATACAAATTCTACATTAGCAGGAGCTTTATGTGCAAGTAAATTATTAATACCTGTAGCTCATGTAGAAGCAGGCCTTAGAAGTTTTAATATGAATATGCCTGAAGAACAAAATAGAATTCTTACAGATCATATATCAAAATTATTATTTGTACCTACAGTTACAGCTGAAAAGAATCTTCATACTGAAGGTGTTAATAAAGGTGTTCTTAATGTAGGAGATGTAATGTTTGATGCAGTATTACATTTTAAGAAATTATCAGAAAAAAAGGAAAGCATACTAGAAAAAATTTCTGTAAAGCCTGGAGAATATATTTTAACAACAATACATAGGGCAGAGAATACTAATGATATAAATAGATTGAAAAATATAATAGAGGCATTAAATGAAAGTGGAAAGAAAATAGTATTACCACTTCATCCAAGAACTAAAAAATATATAGAGGATTATAACTTACAGTTTAGTAATAATATAAAATTAATAGAGCCAGTAGGTTATCTTGATATGATCACTTTAGAAATGAATTCACAAAAGATAGTTACTGATAGTGGGGGAGTTCAAAAGGAAGCTTTCTTTATGGAAAAACCTTGTGTTACTATGAGAGATGAAACAGAATGGGTAGAGACTGTAGAAAACGGATGGAATGTAATAGTAGGAACAAATAAAGAAAAAATATTAAATGCTATAGTAAATTTTAAGCCTAAAAAAGAACAACAAAAAATATTTGGAGACGGCCATGCAGCAGAAAAAATATTAGATATAATAAACAAAATGAAGTAATTATTTTGAGGTGATAATATGAAAATTTTATTTTTGACTCAATACTGTCCACCTGAAGTTGGCGCACCTCAGAATAGAATTTTTGAATTTGCAAAGCAACTAAAAAAATTTGATCATGAGGTTACAATATTAACGGCTATGCCAAATTATCCCAAGGGTGAAGTATTTGATGGATATAAAGGGAAAAAAATCGTAAAAGAAGAATTAGAAGGAATAAAGATTGTTCGTACAAGTATATATGCTACAAAAGATAAATCTTTTGTAAAAAGACTTAGAAATTATCTTTCTTTTACTTTTTCTTCTGTATTTACAGGTTCTAAATATATTGATAATCAAGATGTTATAATAACAGAATCTCCACCATTATTTTTAGGATGGTCAGGATATGTTTTATCTAAAAGAAAAAAGGCAAAATTTATTTTTAATGTATCCGATTTATGGCCTGAATCTGCTGTTAAATTAGATGTATTACATAATAAATTTCTTATAAAAGCATCTACTTGGTTAGAAGAATTTTGCTATAAAAAAGCAGCTGCTGTTACAGGACAAACAAAAGGTATAGTTGATAATATAGTAAATAGAGGTTTTGATAAAAATAAAGTTCATTTAATAACTAATGGAGTAGATACGGAGTTTTTTAAGAAAGAAAATAGAGATGAAAAATTAAGAGAAGAGTGGGGATTAAAGGATAAATTTGCAGTATGTTATGCTGGTATACATGGTTTAGCTCAAGGATTAGAAGTTATTATAAATGCAGCAGAGTTATTAAAGGAAGAAAGAGATATACAGTTTGTATTTATAGGAGATGGACCAGAAAAATCTAAGCTTATGACTATGGTAAAAGAAAAAAAATTAACCAATATTTCTTTTCAACCAGTACAACTTAAACCCAATATGCCTAGAATAATAGCGTCTATGGATGCTACTGTAGTTCCATTAAAAAAATTAGATTTATTTAAAGGAGCACTACCTTCAAAAATGTTTGAAGCCTTGGCATCTGAATTACCTATAGTATTAGCTGTAGAAGGAGAAGCAGAGAAACTTATAAATGAGGCTAATGCTGGAATAACCGTGGAGCCGGAAAATGCAAAAGAAATTGCACAAGCAGTTCTAAAATTATATAAAGATAAAGAACTTAAGCAAAAATTAGGGGAAAACGGTAGAAGATATGTTATAGAACACTATTCAAGAGAAAGTATAACTAAAAAATTAGAAACTATTTTATTAAATTTATTAAAATAGTTTAGTATAAATATTAATGTTCGTTTATGATTTTTTAGGTTGTATTAAATTTTATTTAGGGAGATAGTATAATGAATAAACTTAACAGTATAATGTCATATCTTGTATGTTTATACATATTTATACTTCCAATTTTACCAAGTAAATTTAAATATAAAAATATACCTATAAATGGAGATAGTGTTTTAGCTATTATTATAGTGGTGTATTTGGTAAATATAATAATAAATGAAGAAAGCAGAAAAAGATTTGTTAAAGGTATAAAAAATTTTTTCTCAAGTTATAATTCTGTTTTCCTATTTTTATGGATAATTATGATGGGAATATCAGTTATATATGCTACGGATAAAAAATTAGCTGTACAAGAATGTATAAGAATGAGTACTTATATTATATTATTTTTTATAATTAAGTACCAGATGTATAAGAAAGAAATGATAAATAGAATTATTTATTCTTGTATATGTATGTCTTTTATAGTAGGTATAATAGGCATATATGAATATTTAGTTGGGACGGGATTAAGTCATAAAGGAGAATTTGAGTCTGTTATAAGAGTTGCATCAACTTTAGAAAATTCAAACAATTTAGGTGCGTTTTTTGTTTTGATGATTTTCCCATTTATAATTTTAGCTATCAAAGAAAAAGATAGATGGCGAAAAAGTTTATTTATAATTTTATCTATAATAGCTTTTTCTAATATAATAATGTCTTTTTCAAGAAATGCATGGTTAGCTCTTATTATTGGATATATAACATTAATTTTCATATTTAATTATAAATTAATATATGGAGCTATAGTGGGAAGTATAGGTATATTGTTTATACCTAAGATAGCGAATAGATTAAAAGAGGTTGGAGATCTATCACAAAATTTGTCTAGATTAAGTTTATGGGAAATTGCAATTAAAATGATAAAAGATAATCCTATACTAGGAGTTGGAAGTGGAAATTATAGAACTTTATATCCAAAATATTATAATAAAATTAAGCATTTAACTCACTATAAAGCTCAAGCAAACTTCCATCCACATAATGCTTATTTAAAAGCTCAATGTGAATTAGGTGTAGTAGGTTTTATATCATTAATAGGATTTTTAATATCTTCACTTATAAAAACTAATAGGTTCTCTAATAATGTAGATAATAATTTTTATAGGCATTTTTATAAAGGATTTACAGCGTCTACAGTAGCCTTTATGTTTATGAATTTCATAGATAATTTCTTCTCAGCACCTAAAGTAGTAGCTTTCTTTTTTATATTTTTAGCTATAAGTGATTCTTATTCATACAATATTGAAAATAAAAGTTTGTAAAAGGAGTTGTTTAAAACTCCTTTTTTAAATATCATTATATTTATCCGATAACTACCCGCTAATACTCCCATCTTCTTTAAAGTGGGAGTAAAGAGCGACTACGTCACTGGATAACGATTTCTAAGCTTTAGAGGGAGTAAAAACTTCCTCTGAAGCTTAGAAATCTGTTTATGAAATATGGAATGCTAGGAGATGATTAAAATAAAAGTACTTCAAATTATAACAGGTAATGACATAGGTGGTGGTGGAAAGCATGTCTTAAATTTATGTCATTATTCTAAAGATTTATTTAAGACTGTATTAGGATGCATAGGTGAAGGGCCTTTATATGACAAAGCAAAAGAACTAGGAATAGAAACAACATTATTTAGTAGTAAATGTTTTATGAATAGAGAAATAGAAGAATATATAAGAAATAATAATATAGACATAGCTAATTTTCATGGAGCGAAGGCTTTTTTCACTCATTATTTTATTAATAAAAAATTGAGTATACCTACAGTAGCCACTGTACACAGTAATTATAAAGAGGACTTTTTAAATAATAAATTAAAATATTATTTATTTACTCCTTTGAGTGTTAAAGGAATAAAGAGTTTTAATAATCATATATGTGTTTCAAATTATATAAAAGATATTTTAGATAAAGATAATATAGAAAGTAAAAAGTTTATAGTTAATAATGGAATAGATTTAAATTATTATAAAGGCAAAAAAGCTAATAATAATTTAAGAGAAGAATTAAATATTGAAGAAAAAGATGTTGTATATATAATGATAGCTAGAATGCATCCTATTAAAAATCATAACTTATTAATTGAAGCTTTTTACAAATTGGAACAAGAATATAAAAATGTAAAATTACTTTTGCTGGGAGATGGGGTAGAAGAGGAAAATTTAAAAGAAAAGGTAGACAAACTAAATTTAAATAGTAATATTATATTTTTAGGGTTTAAAGAAAATATAGAGGATTATATAGAAATAGCAGATATAAGTATATTAACTTCTTTAAATGAAGGGGGAGCACCACCTTTAGTTATATTAGAAAGTGGTATAAAAAAAGTACCTGTAATAGCATCTGATGTAGGAGATATACCTTATACTATAAATAAAGATAATGGTTTTTTAATAGATCCTACTTCTGCTCATGATATATATGATAAAATGAAGGAAGCCTACAATAATAAAAATCAATTACATATCTTAGGTGAAAATTTATATGATACTGTAATTAATAAATATTCTATAGAGAGTTTTTCCCAGTCCTATTATGAGTGTTATAAAAATCTAATTTAGTATTTTGGAGTGGATTAAATGAAGGAAAACAAAGCTTTAAAAAGTTCTGTTTTTGTCATGCTATTAATAATATTAGGAAAAGTCTTTGCATTAATAAGAGATTCTTTAATAGCAGCAAAATTTGGAGCTACTGATATAACAGATATATACAATTTTTCATTGGGTATAGTGTCCCTTTTGACTACTATAAGTTATGGGTTAACTACCACCCTTATACCAATTCATACGGAGAATTTGGAAAGTGGAAACAAGAAAGAAAGTAATAAATTTGTAAATAATGTGCTTAATACCTTTTCCATAGGAACTATTATCTTAACTATATTAATGATAATATTTGCAAAATATATAATCTATATTTTTGGTCCTGGATTTCAGAAAGACTTAATTGTTTTCAATACTTCTATTAAAATAACTAGAATAATGCTACTATCTTTGATTTTCATAAGCTTACAAAGTGTTATTACAGGAGTGTTGCAATCTCATAAACAATTTTTGGAACCCTCAGCTATGGCCATGATATCTAATATAGTCCATATTATATATCTAGTCTTTTTAGCTAGTAACTATGGAATGGTAGGTTTTGCAATAGCTGCAGTATTAGGTTTCTTTGCACAATTCATAATAAATATACCTAAATATAAAAAAATGGGTTATAAATATAGTACATATATTAATTTAGAGGATAGCAAAACTAGGCAAATGTTTAAACTTACAATGCCTGTTATAATAAGTACTTCTGTTATTCAATTAAACCTTGTTATAAATAGAGCTTTTGCTACTACTATTTTTGGGGGAGCAGCTACTATATTGGACAATGCAAATAAAATAAATACATTGGCCTATGAAGTATTCGCTATAGGGATAGCGATGATAGTTTATCCAACGCTATCTGAATTAGCTGCTAAAAATGATAAAAAGCAATATAAGGTGGAATTAGGAAGAGCTATAAATATAATACTTATAATAATGGTACCAGCAGCAGTTGGAATTGCAACTCTTAGGGAACCACTTATAAATGTAATTTTTAAAAGGGGAGCCTTTAGTGAGGATGCTGCTTCTTTAACATCACAAGTATTACTTTTATATACTCCAGCTATGATAGCTTATGGGGTAAGAGATATATTAAATAAAGCTTTTTATGCTATAAAAGATACTAAAACTCCTATGATTAATAGTTTTATAGGCATAATAATAAATGTAGTGATAAATGTTTTATTAATAAAATATTTAGGGGTTAGGGGGCTTACATTAGCGACTAGTATATCTGCATTTGTTATAACTATAGTTATGTTATTAGATTTAAATAAAAAATTAAATGGCATAGATATTAAAAATATAATTATATCCTTTCTAAAAGTAATTTTATCTGCTTTGTTTATGGGGATAATAGTTAATATTATAAATAAACTTACTTTATTAAGTTTAGGAGATGGAATGAAAGGGAGTAGTATATCAATTTTAATTTGTATGGTTATTGGTGCAGTCTGTTATACTTTAGCCATATATTTACTTAAAGTTAAGGAAATACAAGATATAGTAGAACCATTATTAAAAATATTAAAACTTAAAAAATAAATATTTAATTATATTGTAAAGGAAATTTAATTTTGATATAGTATAAACAGTATTTTAAGAATTTATTTAT
>OGSC01000810.1_pt1 | contig 10066 bp, 8 predicted proteins | sample 1573751 | NCBI WGS metagenome assembly OGSC01 (sample SAMN03295840, study PRJEB24534) | human gut metagenome | isolation source: fecal sample 8 from infant 5 | host: Homo sapiens | place: USA: Pittsburgh, PA | collected 2014-07
GTGTTATCTTATCCATCTAATCCCACAGGGGCTATACTTTCTAAAGAAGATAATTATAAATTATATAAAATAATAAAAGAAAATAATATTATAGTAATAAGTGATGAAATATACAGCTCCTTATGTTTTGAGGATAAATATTATTCTATAGCTCAGTATGAAGATATAAAAGATAAGGTTATATTGGTTAGTGGATTTTCAAAGATGTTTTCAATGACTGGTCTTAGAATAGGATATGTTTGTGCTAAGGATGAATTCATAAATTCCATAATAAAGGTTCATCAATATAATGTATCTTGTGCGCCTTCTATATGTCAGTGGGGAGCCTATGCAGGATTAAAATACTGTATGGAAGATGTAGCTTATATGAAAGAAGAATTTATAAAAAGAAGGGATTTTGTATATGATAGATTAAAGTATATGGGTATAGATACCTATCTTCCAAAGGGTGCTTTTTATATATTTCCTTCCATAAAAAAATATAATATGACTAGCGAAGAATTCTGTGAAAGGCTCTTAAAGGAAGCTAAGGTAGCTATAGTTCCTGGCTCAGCATTTGGAGAAATGGGAGAAGGACATATTAGGATATCTTATGCCTATAGCATGGAAGAATTAAATGAAGCTTTAAACAGAATGGAAAAATGGCTTAACATTCTTTAAAGGTTGAGAATTAAAGCAATAAATACTTTTGTTCAATATATAGCTATAAAAATAAAGAATACTAATATTTGTTCTCTAATATTTAAGCTAACGCTCTAATGCCACGTCCTGTGGCAACAGAGCTAAGTAAACGTCTTGTTTACTTTACGCTTAAATATTAGTTCACAAATAAAGTATTCTAATTATTTTTCTAGATATATATTTTCACTAAAATTATTTATTGTTTTAATACCTTTAAAAGATGTTATTATAGAGCTGCTTGTATTACGTTATTCATGTTATATAATCCAGCTTCCTTACCACTCATAAATAAACAAGCGTTTAATGCGCCTACAGCAAATACTTCTCTAGATAAAGCTGTATGCTTGATTTCTATAGTTTCTCCAGCTCCAGCAAATATAACATCATGTTCACCTACTATAGTGCCACCTCTTATAGCATGCATACCTATTTCATCATGAGTTCTCTTTGAACTACCTTCTCTTCCATAAGTATATTTAGTATCTTCTTTTATGGAATCCCTTATAGTATCCCCTAGAAGAATAGCAGTTCCACTGGGAGCATCTACTTTTTGGTTATGATGTTTCTCTATTATTTCTATATCAAAGTTTTTATACATAAAAGCACTTATATTTTTTAATATATTGTTGACTATATTAATACCTATAGACATATTAGCAGATCTGAAAACAGGTATTTTTTTTGAAGTTTCTTCTATAAGTTTTATTTGGTCCTCGGAAAAGCCTGTGGTGCATATTATTATAGGCATATTTTTTGAAGTAGCAAAGTTTAGCAAACCATTTAATGCGTCAGGTCTTGAAAAATCTAGTATAACATCAGCTTCTATATTACATTTATCTATATCAGTAAAAACGGGGAAAGTAGAAGTTGCTTCACCTTTATCTATGCCTGCCACAATTTCTAAATTAGAATAATTTTCTGCTAAATTACATATAACCTTGCCCATTTTCCCATTAGAACCATTTAATATAACTCTTACCATTGAAAGTCCTCCTCTAAAATTATTATATAAACAGAGTTCTTAGCTTTAGAGGGAGTTTTTACTCCCACTGGAGCTTAGAAATCGTTATCCAGGGACGTAATCGCTCTTTACTCCCACTTTGAAGAAAAGCAGAGAGTCCAAATCTTCGATTTGGTGCGAATCGCTTTCACAGAGTGCGATGGGAGTATTAGAGCGGCTAGTCATCGGATAAGCTAAATTTTTTATTAGATATTTTAACAGTAAAGTGTAGAGATAAACTCTACACTTTATATTATATTACATTAAATTATAAGCTTTTAATTCTTTTTTTAATACTTCTAAATTATTTTCATTCATTTCACATAAAGGAAGTCTTAGATCTCCTACCTTCATGTTCATAAGATTCATTGCTGTTTTTACTGGTATAGGATTTGTTTCTATAAATAAAGCATTAGTAAGAGCTAAAGAATCTAATTGAATTTTTAAAGCTTCATTAACCTTACCGTTTAAAAATAATTCACACATATTATGAACATCCTCTGGAATTACATTAGCTAATACAGAGATAACACCTATTCCTCCAAGAGCTAATATAGGAATTATTTGATCATCGTTTCCAGAATATATATCTAATTTGTCACCACATAAAGCTTTAATTTGAGCTATTTGACTTATATTTCCACTAGCTTCTTTTACAGCTACTATGTTTTTATCTTCGCATAACTCTTTTAAAGTACCAGGGGTTATATTAAGTCCTGTTCTCCCAGGAACATTATATATAATTATAGGAGTGCTAACAGCATCAGAAACGGCTTTAAAATGCTTAACTAAGCCTTTTTGTGTTGTTTTATTATAATATGGAGTTATTACTAACAATCCATCTACTCCTATACTTTCTGCCCATTTACTCATAGCGATGGAGGCGGCAGTATTATTACTACCAGTACCAGCTATAACAGGAACTCTTTTATTTACTTTATCTATTACAAACTTTATAGTTTCTTTTCTTTCAGTTTCTGTCATTGTAGTTGCCTCACCAGTAGTTCCGCAAACTATTATAGCATCAGTTTTCGATTTTATATGCCATTCTATTAGTTCAGAAAGCTTGTCAAAATCTACTCCTGTGTTAGTAAAAGGAGTTATTATAGCTACTCCAGAACCTTTAAAAATACTCATAAAAATACCTCCTAAAGTTTACTTATTTACTTTTTATTATATGCTCAGCTATTTGAATTGCGTTAAGTGCAGCACCTTTTCTAATATTATCTGCTACTACCCATAAATTTAAGCCATTATCTAGACTAAAGTCTCTTCTTATTCTTCCTACATAAACTTCATCATGACCAGCTACATCAACAGGCATAGGATAAACTAAGTTATCTACATCATCTTTAAGTACTATACCTTCAGCATTCTTGTAAATTTCAAATATATCTTCTAATTCAAAAGGTTTTTCAAGCTCCACATTTATACTTTCACTATGCCCATGGAATACAGGTACTCTAGCTGTAGTTGCTGTTATTTTTAGACTGTCATCATGAAGCATTTTTTTAGTTTCATCAATCATTTTCATTTCTTCTTTTGTATATCCGTTTTCTAAGAATACATCTATATGTGGCAATATATTTCCTGCAATAGCATAAGTAAATTTTTTTGGTGGCTCTCCTGTATAACCATTTTTAAGATCATTAAAACCACTTAAACCAGCACCGGATACAGCTTGATAAGTTGAATATACTATTCTTTTGATTTTATATTTATCATGAAGAGGCTTTAAAGCCACTAAAGCTTGTATAGTTGAACAATTTGGATTTGCAATTATACCGTTATTCCATTTTATATCTTCAGCATTCACTTCAGGAACAACTAAAGGAACTTCCGGGTTCATTCTCCAAGCACTGCTGTTGTCAATTACTGTAGCACCATATTTAACAAAAACAGGTGCAAATTCTTTACTTATATCTCCACCAGCAGAAAATAATGCGAAATCTATTTTTTTATTTTTTATATTATCTTCTTTTAATTCCTCTACCAATATTTCAGAAGCTTTAAACTCTAAAGTTTTACCTGCAGACCTTTTAGAAGCAAAAAAGTAGATGTTTTCTATAGGAAAGTTTCTACTCTCTAAAATCTCTATAAATTTTCTTCCTACCATTCCAGTAGCTCCTACTACTGCTACATTGTAATTCATAACATATACCTCCCAAATTAATAATAAATAATCATGTAATTTATTGTAGTTAATAATATTATATAACTGATTAGATAAAAAATATATAGGCTTTTTGTTATATAAAAATAAATAAAAAGATATCGGTTTATTTATTTTTTATATTTAAATTTAACAGTGCAAAATAAATAAAAAAAGAAAAATAACTTTCAATTTATTTAAAATTCTAAAAATATTAAACAGATATAAATGGCTTAAATAAAGAACTATTACAAATATTTAATAAGTTCACATAAAAATAAACTAGGATAGTATGATTTGAATGTAAATTAACATTCAATTTTTTAAAAATTACAAAAAAGTGTCATCAATAAGTGTTCACTTGCATATTGTATAAAAATAAAAGAAAATATATCAAAAATAGAGTGGCATCAAAAAAATATTGGAAATAAGTGAATTTTCACTTGTTTTTTATAAAATAAGCTAAAAGGGGGAAGTTTAGTGAAAAGTAAAAGGTTATTAGCAGCTGTAGTATCTTGTATTGTTTTGGCTTCAGTAGCGCTGGCTGGCTGTGGAGGAAAGGAAAATGCAGCGGGAGGTAAAGGTGCAGACAAAGAACAATATCTAAATATGATTTTGCAGGAAGAACCTAAAAGTTTAGACCCAGCTAAATCAACAGACTTGTATTCTTCACAGGTTATTTCTGAGGTTTATGATGGATTAACAAGATTGGAAGTAGATGAAAAAGGTAAAGATGTAGTTAAGCCAGCAGGAGCAGAAAAATGGGATGTATCTGAGGATGGATTAAAATGGACTTTCCATTTAAGAGATTATGAGTGGTCTGATGGAAAGAAAGTTACTGCAAAGGATTATGAATATGGTATAAAAAGAAACTTAGATCCTAAAACTGCATCAGAGTATGCTTACTTATTAGCTCCAATAAAAAATGCGAACGAATATAATGCAGGGAAAGCAAAAGCTGAAGAAGTTGGAGTAAAAGCTTTAGATGATAAAACTTTAGAAATAAATTTAGCTGGACCTTGTGCATATTTCTTAAAGATAACATATTTTAAATTAATGATGCCACAAAGACAGGATATAGTTGAAAAATATGGAGAAAAATTTGGCACAGAAGCTTCTAATATGGTATTCTGTGGACCCTTTACCATAAAGGAATGGGTACATGCAAACAAAATGGAATTAGTTAAAAATGAAAAATATTGGGATGCTAAATCTGTCAAACTAAATAATGTTCATATGAAAATTATAAATAATGAATCTGCTAGAATGCAAGAGCTCCTAAATGGAGGAATAGATTTCAGTAATGTTCAAAAGCCAGAGTGGAAAGAAAAGTTCAAAAAAGCTGATAAATTTGAAGTGAAAAAAGTTATTGAACCAGCAACGAATATTGAATTCTTTAATCAAAAGGTTAAATTGTTCAGTAATGCTAAAGTAAGAAAAGCTTTTTCTTTAGCAGTTAATAGAGAAGAGGTTTCAAAAACTTTATTTAAAAATGATTTTACACCAGCCTATGGGTTTGTGCCACCTTCATTACAGATAGGAGATAAAGAATTTAGGAAAGAAGTAGGAGAAGAACCAATTAAGAAATTAAAAGAAGAAAATAAAGATCCAAAGAAACTTTTAATTGAAGGATTAAAAGAATTAGGAATGGATTCGGATCCAAGTAAAGTAACAGTAAACTATTTAACAGGCTCTACAAGTGATCAACAAAAAGAAATTTGCGAATTTTTCCAAGAGATGTATCAAAAAGCTTTAGGGGTTAAAGTAAATATAGAATATGTTCAATGGCCAGTATACATGAAGAGAATAAATAATGCGGAATATGAAATATCTGGTATGGCTTGGACAGGAGATTATGATGATCCTATGACAGAATTTGATTTGTGGATGACTGGGGCCAAAGCGCTTCCAACAAATTACTCAAATACGAAATATGATGAATTAATTAAAAAAGCTGCATTGCTACCAGAAGAAAAGAATGAAGAAAGAATGAAACTATTTAAAGAAGCTGAACAAATATTATTATATGAAGATGCTGTAATAGCACCAGCAGTTTATAGAGCTAGAAATATTTATCAAAGAAAATATGTAAAGGGAATAATGGTTCCACAATTCGGTTCTTTATATGATGTTAAATATGCCTATACGGAAGGTAGGGAGCAATAGTATGATTTTATGCAGCAGAGCCTTTTAATGGCTCTGCTGTTATAAGTTACATAAAAATATATTGGGGAGGGGTAAAGATGTTTAAGTATATCTTAAAAAGATTAGGATATATGCTGCTTACTTTATGGATAGTAATAACTATAACTTTTGTATTAATGCATACTATACCCGGAGATCCATTAGCATCTAGTGCTAAAAGATTACCACCACAAATAAGAGCTAATTATTATGCTAAATATGGATTAGATAAACCATTAACAACGCAATACGCAGTTTATATGAAAAATTTATTAAAAGGTGATTTAGGAGATTCTTTAGCTTTTGCAGGAAGAAGTGTAAATACAGTTATAAAAGATGGATTGCCAGCATCAGCACGAATAGGTATTCAAGCAGTATTCTTAGGGTTTGCATTAGGAATAATATTAGGGGTTGTGGCAGCCTTTAAAAGGAACAAATGGCCAGATTATATAGTGATGTTTTTAGCTTTAATTGGTGTTTCTATACCAAGTTTCGTTTTTGCAGCACTACTTCAATATATATTTACAGTTAAATTTATGATATTGCCAACTACTGGTTGGGGTGGTGCAAAGTATACTATACTGCCAACTATAGCTTTAAGTTTAAGTCCTTTAGCTATATATGCAAGATATATGAGGAATGAATGTTTAGATGTTCTAGGACAGGATTATATATTGACAGCAAAAGCAAAGGGTGTATCAAAGGTTTCTTTAGTTTGGAAACATATAATAAGAAATGCTATTTTGCCTAGCATAACTATATTAGGACCTCAAATAGCAAGTATATTAACGGGATCCTTTGTTATTGAAGGTATATATGGTATACCAGGATTAGGCAGTTCTTTTGTAGGAGCTGTAAATAATATGGATTATTCTATGATTATGGGGCTTACTGTATTTATGGCTGCCCTTTATATATTCTCTTTATTAATTGTAGACATATTATATGGAATTATAGATCCAAGAATTAGGATTACAAACTCAAAATGATAAGGGGGGAGAAAAAATGGCTGAAATAAGTAAAGATAAATTTGAAATAATAGGAATAGACAAAAATGCATCTAATGAAATAAATAGACCTAATATAACTTACTGGCAGGATGCTTGGAGAAGACTAAAGCAAAACAAGGTGGCCATAGGGTCATTGATATTACTTATATTAATAGCTTTAATGACAATAATAGGACCCTATTTAACCCCATATAAATATTGGGCTACAGATTCTAATATTGTAAATATGAAACCTAATTCTGATCATTGGTTTGGAACAGATATGTTAGGTAGGGATATATTTGCTAGAGTATGGAAGGGTGGAAGAGTTTCTATAATAATAGGAATTTTAGGAACTATTATAGAAATGACAATTGGAGTTATATATGGTGGAATATCCGGTTATTTTGGTGGAATGGTTGATGATATAATGATGAGAATAGTAGAGATATTGTTAAGTGTTCCCTATTTAATAGTTGTTATTATAATTTCTCTTATATTAGGAAAAGGGGTTATATCTTTAGTAATAGCAATGACTATAACTGGTTGGTGCGGTATGGCTAGAATAATAAGAGGACAAATTCTACAAATAAGAGAACAAGAGTATGTGTTAGCAGCTCAAGCTTTAGGTGCTAAACCTTCAAGAATAATAAAGAAACATTTACTACCAAATACTATGGGTATATTAATTGTTAATATTACTTTAGATGTTCCATCATTTATATTTGGAGAAGCTTTTTTAAGCTATATAGGACTAGGTATACAATCACCAAATACTAGTTGGGGATCTTTGGCATCAGCGGCGCAACCAAACCTAATGTTCTACCCTTATCAACTGTTTTTCCCTGCTTTATTTATAAGTTTGACTATGCTATCATTTAATTTGCTAGGTGATGGATTAAGGGATGCTCTTGATCCTAAGATGCGTCAATAAAGGAGGGGGATATGATGGAAAGAATATTAGAGGTAAGAAATTTAAGAGTCTCTTATCATACCTATGCAGGTGAAGTACAATCTGTTAGAAATATAAACTTTCATCTTAACAAAGGAGAAACCCTTGCTATAGTTGGAGAGTCAGGCTGTGGGAAAACTGTAACAGCTAAGGCTATAATGAGATTAATACAAGAACCACCAGGAGAAATTAAAGAAGGATCAGAAATAATTTTTAATGATAAAAATATATTAAATATGAAGGAACAGGAATTGAGAGAGTTAAGGGGTGCTGATGTAAGTATGATATTTCAAGATCCTATGACATCTCTTAATCCTACAATGAAAGTTGGAAAACAAATAGCTGAAAGTTTAATTATTCATAGGGGGATGAATAAATCAGAAGCTTTCAAAGAAGCTGTTAATATATTGAAGTTAGTTAATATACCTAATGCTGAAAAAAGGGCTAATCAATATCCTCATGAATTTTCAGGGGGGATGAGACAAAGAGCTATGATAGCTATAGCCTTAGCCTGTGATCCTAAAATACTCATAGCAGATGAGCCTACTACAGCATTAGATGTAACTATTCAAGCTCAGATAATGGATCTTATAGGGGATTTGCAAAAAAAATTAAATACAGCAGTTATAATGATAACTCATGATTTAGGAGTGGTCGCGGACACGGCTCATAGAATACAAGTTATGTATGCAGGGCAAATTATAGAAAGAGGAATTACAGATGAAATATTTTATGAGCCAAAGCATCCCTATACTTGGGCATTGCTTCAATCAGTACCAAGATTGGATACAAAGCATAAGGGAGAGCTTTACTCCTTAGAAGGAACTCCTCCAGATTTAATTAAACCACCAAAAGGATGCCCTTTTGCATCAAGATGTGAACATTGTATGAAAATATGTAAAGAACAGACGCCAGAAGTAACAAAGCTAACAGAAACTCATGAAGTTTCTTGCTGGTTACAGAATCCTATGTCACCTAAAGTTCATAGCTCTTTTTTATCTGGAGGTGAAAAATAATGGGGAATGAAAACTTAATAGAGGTTAGAAATTTAAAAAAACATTTTAAAGTTGGAAAAAATGCTATTTTAAAAGCTGTAGATGGGGTAAGTTTTGATATAAGAAAGGGGGAAACCTTAGGGCTTGTTGGAGAATCAGGCTGTGGTAAAACTACTTGTGGAAGAACTATATTAGGTTTATATGAAGCTACGGAGGGAGAAGTTAGATTTGAAGGTGTAAATATTCACAAGTTTAGTAAAAAAGAAAAAAGAGAGTTTACTAAAGAAGCACAAGTAATTTTCCAAGATCCCTATGCTTCATTAAATCCAAGAATGACAGTTGCGGATATAATAGGCGAAGGTATAGATATTCATGAAATTTATACGGGAAGAGAAAGGCTAGATAAAATATATGAACTGTTGAGTTTAGTTGGATTAAATAAAGAACATGCCTCTAGATTTCCACATGAATTTTCAGGTGGACAAAGACAGCGAATTGGAATAGCAAGAGCTTTAGCTATAGAACCTAAGTTTATAGTGTGCGATGAACCTATATCAGCTTTGGATGTATCTATACAAGCACAGGTTGTAAACTTGCTTATAGACCTTCAAAATAAGTTAGGACTTACTTATTTGTTTATAGCTCATGATCTTTCTATGGTAAGGCATATATCTGATAGAGTAGGGGTAATGTATCTGGGGAATGTGGTAGAGTTGTCTAATAGCCAAGAATTATATGAAAATCCACTTCATCCCTATACTAAAGCTTTATTATCTGCAATACCTGTTCCAGATCCTAAGGTAGGAAAAGATAGAGAAAGAATTACGCTTCATGGAGAAGTTCCAAGTCCTATAAATCCTAAACCAGGATGTAAATTTGCAGCAAGATGTAAATATGCAAAGGAAATTTGTAAAAAAGAAAAACCAAAACTTAAAGAAATAGAAAAGGATCATTTTGTAGCTTGTCATTTATTTGATTAAAAAATATGTATATGGTATAGATGATAACAATAAACTTAAAAAGAGGGGTATTTCAAAATTGTATGTATTTTGAGATACTTCTCTTTAAATTTATGTCTGAACTGTTTGAATGTAAAAGGTATAAATATAAAAG